>Ga0207718_100433_pt1 | contig 38533 bp, 30 predicted proteins | sample A23M2SouthBayCA_FD_187749 | JGI IMG/M metagenome (GOLD analysis project Ga0207718, IMG submission 187749) | Aerobic enrichment media microbial communities from Eden Landing Ponds, California, USA - A23 M2 (SPAdes) | ecosystem: Environmental > Aquatic > Marine > Unclassified | place: Emeryville... | reverse complement strand
GGGTTGTTCTCGGCGGCGATGCGCGAGAGGTCCTTGATCGCCGGAACCTCGACCGTCGATGTCGTGTGCATTGTGTGTCTGGGGTGGGAGTCGGGTGGTCGACTGACGGTGCTGCGTGCCTCGCCCCTCTCGGTGGGGGCCGGAAGTGCGAATCGGCGTGCCGTCGCCGTCCGCGGTACCGTAACCTTCGCGATCCGGTGGTTCGGACGTTGTGGTCAGTCCCTACGGTACGAGCTTAAACCTTGTGCTGGCCGGTAGCACGCGACCGCTTGCGGTCGTCCACGCGCCCGTCGACGTGTACCCTCGCCTCGCTCGGCGGTGGGTCCCGTCGGCGGTCGACCACCGTTGACCACTCGGGAAGCAAAGGTACTTAATACCGGAGTCGCATCGCCTCACGTGATGTACGAGTACGAATGGAAATGCACGTGGGGCAGCGCGGATCCGATGGGGATCGCCTACTACCCGCGGCTCATCGACGCGAACCACCAGGCTGGAGAGGAGTTCATGGACGAGCACGGCGTAGCCTACTGGGACATCCCCGACGACCTCGGCATTCACCTGCCGCTGGTCGCCCAGGGGACGGAGTTCAAGAAGCCCGTCGAGGTTGCCGACGTGCTGACGATCACCGTCACGCCCGAACTCGGCAACAAGAGCCTCCGCCTGGAGTTCGAGGCGACCCACGAGGACGGCGCCCCCGCCTTCGAGGGCTACGAGCAGCACGTGGCCGTCTCGATCGAGACCGACAAGAGCGTCGAACTCCCGGACGAGCTCCGGGAGGCGCTCTCGTCCGACGACGAGTAGGGCCAACGCTCGATTCGCACACCGCTCTTCTTTGGACGCTGTTGCAGAGCGCCCGGAGCGAAGACGCCCTCGTTCGGACCCATCCAGTTCGGCAAGCTGAACCGATCTCGATTGGGTATCCACGTTCGTGACGAGATACGCGAAACACGTCACCGGCGGATTTGATTTCGCGCGAGGCGGGAATCCGACCTCCAAGCGTACGCTGATCTGACTTACCAACTAAATTAGTGCTATATTATGAATATGTTGATAGGTTTGGTTACGCGTCTGCAGAGCGAAAGAACCTGTCGATTCGAGGCCGATCCGCGACAGAGGTCGAATCGACGTACGAGAGGCGCTGTACTCGGGAGGGCGGTAGGGGTCTCCTGTCTTCGAACGAATCCCGATCGAGCTACTCGGAACGATTCCAATCCGGTGGTGTTTCGCAGAAAATACCGATGGACGTTGACTTCGTCGACATGTGTGTTTCAGTCGAGCAAACCCTTCAGCCCAGGGGGCGCCGTCCGAGGGGCAACATATGATTCCGAATATTCATGACAGGGATATTTGTTTTTATGCATCATATATATGGTATTTGTTGGCCGATGCGTGTCCGAACAAAAACCGGGCAGCACCGGATGTCCGAGCTCGTCCGGGCGTTTAGATCCGGCACCGAAGGGGGCAAATCCCGATCACTCCTGGTCTCTAGACGTTGGTACCGTCCGACCCGGGCCGCGAAAAAGAAGGGACACTGGAACGACGCCGTCTGAAATAATCGAACGATTAATCATGTGTCGGCGTGTCGGCCCGGTCATGGGCCAGAAAACGCCCCCGATGACCACCATTCTCCGGGCCTTCGAGATCATCGACGTGCTCTGGAGGCTGAAGGGCGCGGGGCCGTCTACCCTCGGCGAAAAACTTGGTCTATCTAAAAGCACCGCGCACGTGTATCTCCGAACCCTCCAGTCGACAGGGTACGTCGTGAACGACGGCGGCGAGTATCATCTCAGCTATCGATTCCTCACGATGGGATCGCGACTGAGGTATCGAAGTAGAATCTTCCAGGTGGCCGAATCAGAGATCGAGACGCTGGCTCGAGAGACCGGTGAACTCGTGACACTCGTCGTGCGAGAAAACGACGAATCAGTGATATTACACCTTGAGAAAGGTGACCGGGCCCTGGAACTCGGTCTGTATCCAGGTATGATGATTCCGCTTCACAGTCACGCCTCCGGGAAGGTATTGCTGGCTCAGATGTCTCCAGAACGAGTTGCGACGTTCGTTTCGAGACGAGGTCTGGATCCCGTAACCGACGAAACCATCACCGACCCTGACGAGTTGCGCGCAGAACTAGACGTCGTTCGAGAGCGGGGTTATGCCTACGATTGGGATCAGCAGGTGAAGGGCATGGGGGTGATCGGTGCTCCGATCGTGGTCGAGGATTCCCTCGAAGGGGTGCTCTCGATCGCCTGCCCGACTGGGCGTCTGAAACGTGATTCCTACCGCGAGGAGTTGCTACAAGAGGTCCAGCAGAGCATCGAGAGAATTAGCATCAAGCACAAATACGGCAATTGAACCCTGCGACCGGATGTGTCCCGAGGTAGAGAGGACAGGCGAGGGGAGTCCACAGCGCTTGCTCGTCGTTACCGCCTGTCGTTTGATAGTAATAGACAAGCATTCGATGTCGTTCAAACGTCTTCGGGCCAGTCCAGCAACCTAGAAGGCCACCCCGTTCTGGGACGTTTACACGACTATATCTGTAAGGTACCAATCGTAGGGGAACCTCTGGGACCCTTCAGAAAGACGTGCTGGATATCCCGTCTTTTCGGTCGGTGATAGTAGCTCGATCGCCCAGGTCGACACGACGGTTTGTCCATTGAGAAGCCCGCGACTTACCGCGCTTCGACACGAGTTCGAGCCAAGCCGTGTCATCGTCCAGCGGTACTCGACCCCCGAACCCGGTCAATATTGTATTGGTTCGAGGAAGTGTCTGAAATGATCAGACGCAGAAAATCGGATGATCGGCACTCGATAGATGCGGCGAACCGGCCTGACGAATGCCTCGCTGTGGACGACTGTCGGTCGAATCCCCAAACGGATGTCTGGAGGGGAGCGACCACCTGGGGACGCGTGTGAAAGACGGTCTCCGAGACCTGGAAGCGGTCTCCCGAAGTGGGGTATCTCGCCGAACGGTGGTCCGACCTCGTGCGGGTATCAGACGAGCCAGCGCGAGGCAGGGACGGAGTGTGACTGGCAGAAAGGTATAAATAATTGGGATGGACACTACTTGACATGCCACGCGATAGTGCGGGTGATACGGGTACAGTCGATCGGCGACGATTTATCCAACTGACCGGGGCGGGCGTCGCGTCTTCGGCGTTCGCCGGTTGTATGGGCGGTGACGGCGGCGACGGTGGTGACGGCGGCGACGGTGGTGACGGCGGCGGTGGTGACGGTGGCGACGGTGGCGGTGACGGCGGCAACGGTGCCACGACAGGGACCACCGGGGGTGAAGAGGAGGACATCGTGATCGGCGGTCTCCAGCCGTACACGGGGCCGTACGCGCCGGTAACCCAGGAGTTCGTCGACGGCTTCAACTTCCGCCTCGAAGAGATCAACGCCGATGGTGGCGTCCTCGGCCGGCAGTTGAACTTCGTCGATCGTGACACGCAACTCGATCCGGCTCAGGCGAGCAACATCGCGACTGAACTCATCGAGGCTGAAGACGCGGTCGTGCTCACCGGACCGATCTCGAGCGACATCGGGCTGACGGTCGGGCCGATCGCCGAGGAGAACGAAGTGCCTCACGTCCCGCAGTTCGTCGGGAGCCACAAGTTCCTGACGCGGGAGTCCAGGTACAACTTCAGGATGGGGCTCGCACCTGCACCGACTAACGCTCGGGCGGTGAGCCAGGTCATCGAGAGCGAGGGGCTTCAGAACGTCGGCGCCATCGTCGCCGACTACTCCTACGGCCGGGCCTGGGAGACGAGCATGAACGAACTCTTCCCGGACGACATTAACCTACACATGGAAGTGGCGCCCTTCGGCGAGAGTTCGTTCACCTCCTACCTCCGGGCGATGCCCGACGACATGGATCTGCTCATTACGGCCAGTCACCCCCCGGGCGTGTTCACCATCTACAACCAGTTGCAGGACCTCTCGGACGTCAACCCGGACTTCATCCTCGGTCGCAGCGATACGAAACTGTCCATCAAAGCGCTCGGCGATTCGATCACGCAGGGGTTCCTCGCGCAGACGCAACCGGACCCGTTCTCGGATCAGTACGTCAGCGTTGCACAGCGGTACTACGACGAGACCGGCGGCTGGTTCGGGACGGTGAACGCAGTCGGGTACGTCGTGGCCGACCTCTTCGGGACCGCGATCGAAGACGCCGGTGAAGCGAATCCCACCGCGATCGCAGACTCCATTCGGAACATCAACCTCGATACGCTGTTCGCCTCGCCGCTGCAGTACACCGAGTGGGGCGAACTAAAGAACCTGGTACAGTTGATGACTGGTTTCGAGTCCGGCGCGCCAGAATACTACCCCGACGGCAACGTCAGGCTGACAGAGGTGTACCGCTCCGAGCCGCTTCCCGCGTACGATCCATCGAGCGACCTGCTCGGCTGAAACGGGAAGCGAAACCGCGGTTACCAGCCTTCGGCCGATCGGAGGATCCGTCACTGCGACCACTCGGTTCGCGCGCTCTCCTGCGAGCGGTGCTCCGACCAGGGGCTCGACCCGTCGCCGACGGACCGGCGATGTGTTCTCTCACATCGTGCCGCTTGGACTGGGCGTCTCTCTGTGGATGCCCGACGAATCGTTCGATGGTACCGGACCACCTATCCATAATATTTATAGACACAGTCCGACGATGGAGCAGTATGCTTTCAGGGGGATTAGAACTACTGATCGACGGACTCGCGAGGGGGATGATTCTCTCGCTCCTGGGTCTGGGGATCACACTCGTGTTCGGGTTGGGCGAGATTCTCAACCTGCTGCTCGGTGTCTTCGCAGTCGTCGCCGTTATCACGAGTTCGATACTTCTGCGAACCGTTCCCGAGCTGGCGATCGCCGGACTCGGCGGGATCGCCCTGGTCGCTCTGTTCGCACTGCTTCTGGATAAGACCGTCATCTCGTTGGTGTACCGCGAGAAGGGGGAAGATCGAGTGCTGCTGGGTATCTTCGTCACGCTCGGCCTCTCGTTACTGTTTGAAGGGTTGCTGTTCGTCTTCTACGCAGAGAGTTACTTCCTCGACACCGACGTTCCGTCAGTCACCCTCTGGGCCGTCAACATCACCGGGTCCTCGCTGGCCGTCATCCTGACTTCGGTCGTCCTGTTCGGGCTCATCTACTACTTCTTCAACAACACCTTCCTCGGCGTTGCCAGTCGCACCGTGATCCAGGACGAAACCGGAGCGGTCCTCTGTGGCATCAGCCCCCGGCGGATGCAATCGATCGTGTTCGTGTTGAGCGCGGCCATCGCGGGGGCCGGCGGCGTCCTGTACGCCCTCGACGCGGAGGTCACCCCGGCCAGTTCCTTCGAGCTGACGACGTTCGCGATCATGGTTTCGATCGTCGGCGGCGTCGACAGTATCCGCGGGACGGTCGCCGCCGGCATCGTCCTGGGAATCATCATCACCGTTGCCGGCGCGCTGTTCGGGTCCTACCTCGCTACCGTTACACTTTTCGCTGCCGCGATCGGGGTGCTGATCTACAAACCGGAGCAGATATCATGAACCGAGATCGGATCACTATCGGCGTCGTGTTCGCTGCGCTGTTCCTCGTGCCAGTGCTGTTTTTCGACCCGGCGACGACGTATCTCTCTCGGCGGTTCATCCGCGTGTTGACCTTCGCGATCTTCGCCATGGCGCTCAACATCATCTTCGGGGAGACCGACCAGTTGATACTCTTCATGGGCGGTCTGGCGGCGCTCGGCGCGTACTCGACGGCGCTCACGGCCGACTACCTCGGCATCTCGCCGTGGTTCACGCTCCTTTTCGGCGCGCTCGTGGCCGGCGTGGTCGGCGCCGGGACCTGTTACGTGGCCGCCCGTCGCCAGTTCACGGTGATCGTCCTCGCGATCGTGACGTTCGCGTTCCAGATGATCATCTCGGAAGTGCTGGTCGGCCTCCGCGACATCACTCGCGGGAGCACGGGCTTTCCGTTCAGCGGTCTCGAACTCCCCGCCCTCGAGAACCTCACGGGGTTCGGTTCGTACGCGATTCAGTTCTACGTGCTGGTGCTCGTCTTCGGGGCCGTACTCGGCCTGTACGAGTGGCTGAAAGCCTCGAGGTACGGACTCGCGTTCAGCTTCATCCGCCAGGACGAGTTCTCGGCCCGTGCGACCGGCGTCGACGTCGTCAAGCTGAAGGTGTTCGCCGGTTTCATTAGCACGTTCATCATTGGCTTCGTGGGACCGTTCTACGCACAGAACACAGGTATCATCATCCCGTCGCTGTTCAGTTTCAACACCGTCGACGTGCTCGTCCTCATCGTCCTGGTCCTCGGGGGACTCCGATCCCGGTTCGGGCCCCTGATCGGCGCGGCGGTCATCATCTACCTCGACAACCTGCTCGGGGAGTTCGGGCAGTGGCGAACCGTCGCCTTCGGGCTGCTGCTCACCGTCCTCTTCATCTACTTCCGGGATGGAATCGTGCCCTCGGCCAAGGCGCTGGCCGAGGACCGTCGGATCCCGGGGAGGATCGGCGCGCTTCTGCGCGGTGAGAAATCAGAGTAGGGGCGTCGCGTGTATCGCACGCTCGAATCCACGTCCGCCCTACGGCTGCGATCGAACGACCCCGACGGTCGCGTGTGAGCGTCGACCCCACCGGTACATTGAATAGGGATGATATGAAGATTCAATCGATGGCCGCAGAAATCGATAGCGTGGCTGTTCTCGGAGCCGGAAGTATGGGCCACGGAATCGCCGAGGTCGCCGCGATGGGTGGACACGACGTCGTGTTGCGTGACATCGAGGAGGGCCTCGTCGAGGAGGGGTACGAACGGATCGAGTGGAGCCTCGGGAAGCTCGCGGAGAAGGGACGGCTCGACGAGGACGTCGATGCCGTCCTCGATCGGATTTCGACGACGGTCGATCTCGAAGCTGCCGTCGCGGACGTCGACCTCGTGATCGAGGCGGCACCGGAGAATCTCGATCTCAAGCGGGACATCTTCGCCGAGGTCGACGCCGCGGCCGCCGACGAGACGATACTGGCGACCAACACGTCCAGCCTCCGCGTCGGCGATATCGCGACGGCGACGGACCGACCGGAGTACTGCTGTGGCATGCACTTTTTCAACCCGCCGGTGAAGATGGATCTCGTCGAGGTGGTCGCCGGCGAGCAGACCGCCCCGGAGGTCGTCGACGCCGGTGTCGCGTTCGTCGAGTCTCTCGACAAGACGCCGATCCGCGTTCGGAAGGACGTCCCGCAGTTCGTCGTCAACAACGTCCTGACGCCGTTCATGGGCGAGGCGGGATTCATGCTCGACGAGGGCGGTGTCGCCATCAGGGACGTCGACGCCGCGATGGTGTTCCAGCGGGGCTACCCGATGGGGCCCTTCGAACTCAACGACTTCGGCGGGCTGGACATCTTCTATCACAGTCGCGATCAGTGGGACGACCCGATCCCCGACTCGATCCGCGAGCGCGTGGAGCGCGACGACCTCGGCCGCAAGACCGGACGCGGGTTCTACGACTACGAAGACGGCGACGGCGTCGACTACGAACCGACCGACGGCGAGGACGTCGACACGCTCCGGATCGAGGCGCGGATGATCAACGAGGCGGCCAAGCTCGTCGGCGACGGCGTCGCCGACCCCGAGGACATCGACATCGGGATGCGACTCGGCGGCGGGCTCCCGGAAGGGACCTGTCGCACCGCGGACAAACTCGGTCTGGACACCGTCCTCGACAAACTAGAGGTCCTGTACGATCGGACCGGGGCCGAGCGCTACGAGCCGGCCGACTACCTGGTCGAGCGCGTCGAAGCGGGCCACACCGGCGAGCAGGCCGGCTGCGGTTTTTACGACTATCGCGACGGGGGACCGTACCACTTCGTCAGCCACGAACTGACCGACGAGGGCGTCCTCCACGTCGTCTTCGACAGGGAGGAACGCCTCAACGCGTTCTCTACCGACATGTTCGACGAGGTGCGGCGCGTCCTCGAGAGCGTCGACGACGAGGCGGTCTCCTGTGTCGTCTTCGAGGGAGCGGGCGATCGTGCGTTCTCCGCGGGCGCGGACATCACCGGCTTCACCACCGCGGAACCGACCGACCTCGCGACCGTCGACGAGACGGTCCAGGCGATATACGAGTATCCGCGTCCGACGATCGCGAAGATCGAAGGCTTCTGCCTCGGCGCGGGCCTGGAGATCACGCTCGCCTGCGACCTCCGGTACGCCACCGAGGGATCGCGGCTGGGTAGTCCCGAGATCGACCTCGGACTCATCCCCGGCGGCGGCGGCACCCAGCGACTCGTCCGCCTCGTGGGCGAACCCCGGGCGAAGGAGCTGATCTATCGCGGAACGCAGATCTCCGCCGAGACGGCGGCCGAGTGGGGAATCCTCAACGGGGCCGTCGAGGGAGAACGGTTCGAGGAGGTGGTAGACGAGGTCGTCTCCGACCTGGTGAACGGTCCCCAGACGGCCCTGGAGATCGCAAAGCGGGTCATCACGGAGGGACAGGACGCGAGCCTCGATGCCGGACTCGCCCTCGAGAGCCAGGGTTTCGGGCTGCTGGCGACGACGGACGACATGCTCGAGGGCGTCGCGGCGTTCAACCAGGACCGCGACCCCGATTTCGGAGAGGACTGAGCGAGCCTCGGCGTCGGCCGAGTGGCCCCGGCGTCGGCGTCGACGTTATCCGCAGGCGGTGAGTCGACGTCACCCGCAGGCGGTGAGGCACCCGCGAGGGGAACTGACACCGGACGTCGTCGCCGTACTGTGCGATTCCACACGTCTCGGCGCCGGCAGTGGGGAAATATTTATGTTTCGTTCACGTCGAAACGAATGCTATGCAGTACCACAACGGCTCCCCGCTTCGACACGTCGGCGACCTTCCGGTAATGCTCGCCTCCCGATACGGGAAGAAGATGGCGCTAGACGGTCCCGAACGAACGCAGTCGTTCGACGACCTCGAGGCCAGGGCGTGCAGCGTGGCCAACGTCCTCCTCGACCGGGGAGTCGAACCGGGGCAACGCGTCGGGATGTACGTTCCGAACACGCTCCAGTTCCCGGAGTCGTTCTTCGGGATCGTCAAGGCGGGCGGCGTGCCCGTTCCGTTGAACCTGCGACTTGATCCGGGGACGCTCGAGTACGTCCTCGCCGACAGCGGCGCCAGCTACCTGGTCGCCTCGGACGCGATCGGCCACGACAGCGAGACGACGCTCACGGCCGCCGAACTCGCAGACAGGGCGGACGTCGAGCGACTGATCGTTCCGGGCGGCGACGGTGGCATCGAGGTCGACTACGACCGGGCGGTCGCCGACGCCTCCGACGACTTCGAGACGGTCGATCGCGCGTTCGACGACGTCTGCCTCCAGTTGTACACCAGCGGCACGACCGGACAGCCGAAAGGCGTCCACACGACCCACGAGAACCTGCTGTCGTCTGACGAGTCGTACGCGCGGAGCGCCCTCCCGCTGGGGCCGGACGATCGGGCCCTCTGTGTCATGCCGTTCTTCCACATCTTCGGCCTCCACGGGATCCTGGATACGGTGTTGTACTCGGGGGGATCGGTCGTCGTACGGCAAGATCTAGACGGGGAGGAACTGTTGAGGACCGTCGAGGAACACGAACTCACGATAATGTACGGCGTCCCGGCGATTTACAACGGGATGTACCGAGTGTATCGCGACGCGCCCGACGACTACGACCTGTCTTCGCTCCGGTATGCGATGGCCGCGGGAGCGCCGCTGACGGCCGACGTTCGCCGGAACATCGAGCATGGGTGGAACGTCCGGATGTTCGAGGGATGGGGAATGACCGAAACCACCGCCACCGGCACCTTGACACCGCCGATGGGCGTCCGGAAGGACGCGGGCTGCGTCGGCCCGATGATGCCGTACGTGGAGGTGAAGCTCGTCGACCCCGAAACGCAGGACGACGTCGTCGCCCTGGAGGACATCGTCCCGTTCCCGAGCGAGGACCTCGACTTCGCGGACGAGGAGTCGGTCAGCGGGGAGATTGCAATACGCGGTCCGCCTATCTTCGAGGGGTACCACAACCGCCCCGAACTGAACGCCCACGTCTTCGACGACGAGGGGTGGTTCTACACTGGAGACATCGCGCGCCTCGACGAGGACGGGTACTTCTGGATCGTCGACCGCACCGACGACATGATCATCGTCGGTGGGGAGAACGTCTACCCGACCGAGGTCGAGAACGCCCTCGTGGAACACCCAGCGGTCGTCGAGGCGGCAGTCGTGCCCGCTCCTCACGAGACGAAGGGCGAAGCCCCCGTCGCCTACGTCGTCCTCGAGGAGGGAGAAGAGATTACAGCGGAGGAACTTCGGCGTTTCACGCTCGATTACGTCGCGACGTACGCCCACCCGCGGCGCATCATCTTCATCGACGAACTTCCGCGCAGCGGGACCCAGAAAGTCCGCCGGTTCAAACTCGAAGAACGTGTTCGCGAGGACGTCGACGGCGCGCTTTCACCCAGCGAACGGCTCTGACGGCAGGACGTCTGGCGGCCGACTAAGACGGCCGCGGACACCCAGACTGGGCGTAACGTGAACGCTCCGGAAACCTCAGCACCAGGATCTGGCATCTCGATTCGGATCCGGTGCACAAGACCTATTAGAACATATAGTATTATATTTCATATAGATGTCCGGAGGGTCCTACTGGAACGTGGCTGATCGGCAGGGAATGGTGAACGTCCACGACCGGGACTTGGGCCGAACTTCGAATAATATATGCGTAGAAAGTAGCTGAATACGGTTTCAAACGTGGCTATCCACCCTGGTTGTCGCAGTACCTCGGGCCGTCGGAGGCAGTCTCGTTTGATCGCGGTATCGGACCGTCCTGACAACCTTCTGAGCCATCAAAGAACATTACTTGAAACTGGTATGCGTGTTTTCCCTTTCGTTGTTCGGGTCCTCTTGTCCTGTCGGTTTCCCTGGGCGCGGCGATCGGGCCGGGGGCTGATCGTCGCGCGGACGACCGCGGCGATCGGACTGCCGGGCGTCACTGGACCGCCGGGGTTCGGGCCGACAGTTCACCGCCACCTCGTTCAGGGTGATGCAGGATCCGTCTTTTCCGGAGCTTTTAAATGACAGAAGGGAGTCCGTGTGCAGTGTACGCAATGTCCGAGAAGAGTTTAGCCCAGACGTTGGAGTCGGCGGAGAGCCCGATCGAGTACCTTCGGGGCTGGGGGTGGGGTCAGTTCACGAAGATTCCGGACGAGTACACCCACTGGATCGAGGAGCAGCGCGCCTGGCGCGAGAGCTGCGCACTGATGGACCTCTCGTACCACATGGCTGACTTCGAGGTCACGGGGCCGGACGCCGTCGACCTGTTCGCGGACTACAGCGCCAACGGCTACGAGGGCTTCGACGTCGGGAAGGCGAAACAGCTCGTCGTCGCTAGCCCGGAGGGCTACTTTATCGGCGACGCCATCCTCTTTCGCCTGGCCGAGGACCACCTGCTGGGGGTCGGGCCCGCGGCCGGTCTCAACTGGCTCGACTATCAGGCCGACGTCGGCGACTACGACGTCTCGGCCGAACTGCGGGGACGCCCGGTCTCGACCGGGGAGGACCCGAAGTACTTCCGCTATCAGGTCCAGGGACCGGACGCGCTCGACGTGATGAAGGACGTGACGGACGACCCGCTCCCGAAGACGAAGTTCTTCAACTTCGACGAACTGTCCATCGACGGACGATCCGTCAACGCCCTGCGTCACGGCATGGCCGGCGAGTCGGGGTACGAACTGTTCGGCCCCTACGAGGAGGGCGAGGCGGTCAAGGAAGCCATCCTGGCGGCCGACGAGGACTACGGGATCCGTCGCGTCGGCGGCAAGACGTACGTGACGGTCGTCGTCGAGTCCGGCTGGGTGTCCCTGCCCGTTCCGGCGATCTACCACGACACCGAGGAGATGCGGGCGTACCGGGAGTGGCTGTCGGCCAAGCGCGGCACCATCTCCATCGGTGGCTCCTTCGACCCCGAGGACATCACCGACTACTACCTGACGCCGGTCGAACTCGACTACGGGCGCTTCATCGACTTCGACCACGACTACGTCGGTAAGGAGGCCCTCGAGGCGGAGATAGAGGATCCACAGCGCACGAAGGTCACTCTGGAGTGGAACGCCGAGGACGCCACCGAGGTGTTCGGTTCCCTGTTCGACGACGGCGAGACGGCGAAGTACATGGAGATGCCGACCCCGCGCTGGGCGGCCTGCCAGTACGACGAGGTGCTCGTCGACGGCGAGCACGCCGGCGTCGCGGTCTGGACGAGCTACAGCTACAACGAGCGCGAGCTGCTGTCGCTGGCGGTCGTCGACGTCGAGCACGCCGACCCCGGCACCGAAGTCACCATCCGCTGGGGTGAACCCGAGGGCTCCCCGAACCCGCAGGTCGAGCGCCACGAGATGACCGAGGTTCGGGCGACCGTCGCGCCCGCGCCGTACGTCGAGGACAGACGGTAATCCGCCGACCGACGGCGGTCGGACGCGGACGGGGATCGCTCCGGTTCACTCCTCACTCACCTCTTGCTCACGATCCGTCTCCCCTCTGCTCCCCGACGGGCAGGCCGGGGACGCTCGTCTCACCGGCACCCTCTCCCCGCGAGGCGTTCGCTTTCACGACCGACGCACCGCCCGTTCCGCCGTCCGCGCCACCCCAGAGCGACGGGTCGGCGGCCCGTCGGGAAAGTGCAGCCGCAAGAACTTTGTGGTCACGGGGTGCCAGCTTACCTGCACATGTCCGACCAGAACCTAGAGGCGGCTATCCAGTCCGCCGGCGGTCCCGTCGAACTGCTTCGCGACCTCGGTGTGGGGAAGTTCACGAACCTCCCCTCGGAGTTCACCCACTGGATCGAGGAGCAGCGCGCGTGGGCCGAGAGCTGCGCGCTGATGGACCTCTCGTATCACATGACCGACTTCGAGGTCGAGGGCCCCGACGCCCTCGACCTGTTCTCCGACCTCGCGGTCAACAGCTTCGAGAACACCGAACCCGGGAAGGCCAAACAGCTCGTCGTCGCCAACCCCGACGGGCAGTACATCGGGGACGCCATCCTCTTTCACCTCGACGACGAGGAGTTCCTGACCGTCGGCGCCGCGCCCGCGAGCAACTGGCTCGACTACCACGCCCAGACCGGGGACTACGACGTCGAGGTCGAGTGGCGCGGGCGCCCCGTGGCGACCAAGCAGGACCCGAAGTACTTCCGCTACCAGGTCCAGGGGCCGAACGCGATCGAGATCGTCGAGGAGGCGATCGACGGCGACCTCCCGGAGATCGGCTTCTTCAACTTCGACGAGGTCGCGATCGACGGGCGGTCGGTCAACGCCCTGCGCCACGGGATGGCCGGCGAGCCCGGCTTCGAGCTGTTCGGTCCCTACGAGGACGGCGGGCGATCACGGAGACGCTCATGGACGTGGGCGCCGAGCACGGCATCCGCCGCGTCGGCGCCGAGGCCTACCAGACCCCGACCATCAGGCTGGGGTGGCTGCCCCTGCCGGTGCCGGCGATCTACGACGGCGAGTCCACCCGTGAGTTCAGGGAGTGGCTCCCCGCCCGCCGGGGGATGCTCTCGATCGGCGGGAGCTTCGATTCGGACGACATCTCCGACTACTACGTCACTCCCGTCGAGATGGGCTACGAGCACGTCATCGACCTCGACCACGACTTCGTCGGGCGGGAGGCGATCTCGGCCGAACTGGACGACCCGCAGCGCGAGAAGGTCACCCTCGTGTGGAACGCCGACGACGTGGTCGACACGTTCGCGTCGCTGTTCTCGGACGGCGAGACCTACAAGTTCCTCGACTTCCCCCACCCGCGCTGGGCCGCGTGCCCCTACGAGGAGGTCAGGAAGGACGGCGACCTGGTGGGCGTCTCCACCGACAAGGGGTACATCTACAACGAGCGCGAGTTCCTCTCGCTGGCGATCGTCGACGTCGAGCACGCCGACCCCGGCACCGAGGTGTCGCTGACCCTCGGCGAACCCGCCGACAACACGAACCGGAAAGTCGAACGGCACGCCCAAAAGGAGATCCGGGCGACCGTCGCGCCCGCGCCGTACGCGCAGGACAACCGCTAGGCCGTCGGTCGGGTCGCCGACTCGGTCGCTCTGACCGCCGACCCAGGCGGTCAGTCCAGTTTGCCTTCCTCGCGGAGTTTCTCCTCGACGTCCTCCCGGAGGTCGGACTTCTTGATCTTCCCGCCAGCCGAGCGCGGCAGTTCGTCGACGACCTCGACGCGCTCGGGCCACTTGAACTTCGCCAGCCCCTTGGACTCAAACCACTCGACGATCGCCTCGTGTGAGACGGTCACCCCGTCGGCCGCGACGACGTACGCGCCGACGCGCTCGCCGAGTTCCGGATCGGGGACGCCGATGACCGCCGCCTCGGCGACCGACGCGTGCTCCATGAGCACGTCCTCGATCTCGGCCGGGTAGACGTTCTGGCCGCCGCGGATGATCATGTCGTCCAGGCGGCCCACGATCGTCAGGTTCCCCTGCTCGTCGATCGTGCCGGCGTCGTTCGAGTGGAACCACCCCTCGCGCGGGCCGCCGACGTCGAACGTCTCCCGCGTCCGCTCCTGGTCGTCGAAGTAACCGAAGCAACACCCGCCGCCGTGCATGATCACCTCGCCGACCTCGCCGACGGGCAGTTCCGAGCCGTCGTCGTCGATCACCCTCACGCGCATGCCCGGGTGGCTCGGGCCGACCGTCTCGGTTCGCGTGGCGTGGGGATCCATCGGTCGCGCGGTGGTCGCCCACCCGCCGTCGCCGGCGCCGTACCCGTTGCAGATCGTCGCGCCCTTCGCCTCGGCCCAGTCGGCCACCTCGCCGGGGAGGGGGGCGCCGCCGTTCACCCAGGAGCGCACGAACTCCAGGGTGTGTGACGACTCGACGTCCGCGTTCATCAGCCGCGCCGTCTGGGTCGGGATCGCCCCGACGAACGCGGGTTCGTCGGCAGCGAGTCGTTCCCACTGCTCGGCCGGGTCGTTCGACGCCGTGATCGAGAGCGTCGCCCCGCTGGCCAGGAACATGTAGACCGAGACGATGTGGCCGAAAGCCTGCTGGACCGGCGCCAGCGACATGATCGTGTCGTACTCCGTGACCGAGCAGCGCCCCACGACGTCCTTGCCCGTGCTCAGGTAGGTGTTCTGGACGACGTAGTAGATCTTCGGCAGGCCCGTCGTCCCGCTGGAGAGCGCGAGCACGTCCGGGTAGTCAGGATCGATCCGCGTCGGCGAGAAGCCGTCGGGGGTCCCTCGCAGCGCCTCGACGGAACTCGCGTCCCCGGGCGCGTCCCCGAACGCGAACACGCCCTCCAGCGCGTCGACGTCCTCGCCCACCGCGACCACGTCGTCGACGACGCCGTCGCTTCCGCCCGGGTCGACGATATACGCGAAGGGCTCGACGCTGCCGACGACGTGTTCGATCTCCTGACGGCCGAACCGCGGGTACACCGGGACCGAGACGCCGCCGGCCAGGGAGATCCCCAGGCGAAGCTCCATCCACGCGACGCTGTCGGGTACCTGGAAGGCGACCGGCGTTCCCTTCTCCAGGCCGCGGTCGCGCAGGCCCGCCGCGATGCCGGTCGCCCGATCCCGGAGTTCCGCCCAGGTCACGGCCGTCTCGTCGTCCACCACCGCGACTGCGTCCCCTCGCTCGTCGGCGTGGAGGTCGAGGTAGTCCACCAGCGCCATCTCGCCCCAGAACCCGCGCCGGTGGTACTCCCGTGCCTTCTCGCTTGTGTAGGTCGTCTCCGATTCGAACCGGGTGAAGAACTCGGTGGACATAGTTGGTGGACCCCTCGGCGCCACATATCTTTACCGGATTATTTCGGGAAATCACAACCGAAAAGACACTGTCGGATGGTTTCAAACTTCGACAACCGAAATGAACGCGCCCACGCGACGTTCAGCCGAGCATCCAACATGGCTGGATAACTGTGGCGCCGGCGGCGTCTGCCCCGCTACGCCCCGCTATCCGAACGAAAGTGCCTCCGACACATCCGCTTACAGTCCTATGACTGTAAATGGGGCGTCAGGTGGTCACACTCCCCACAGGTTCAGCGCCGCCGGAACCAGCAGACTGCACCGGTCTTCGGACAGCGAGCCGGTATCCAAGCATGACGGATAGACTGCCGGGTGAGGAACCTTCATGTTCGTTCGGTCGTATTCGGCACCATGGATGGCTCACCGAAATCGACGCAGTCGCTGAAGTCCGCGGGTCGGCTGTTCAGCGTGATCGACTGCATTCAGGCCAACCAGCCCATCGGCGTCACCGAGCTGGCCCGGACGCTCGACCTCCCGACTAGTTCGGTGCAGGTCTACGTCAACACGCTCCGGGAGAACGAGTACGTCGTTAAGGAGGGGGGCAAGTACCGGCTGTCGCTCCGGTTTTTCGAACACGGGATGAACGGGCTCCGCCACTTCGAGATCTACCCCACGGCGAAACCGAAGGTGTACCAGCTCGCCGAGGAGACCGGCGAGCTCGTCGCCGCCTTCGTCGAGGAGCGCGGGCGGGCGATCTACGCGATGGCCGGCGGCGGTGACAACGCGATCCGCACCGACCTGAACATCGGCTCCCACACCGGTCTCCACTGCACCGCCGGCGGGAAGGCGATCCTGGCGTACCTGCCCGGTGAGTACGTCGACGAGGTGCTGGAGCGTCACGGCCTGCCGTCCCTCACCGATTCGACCATCACGAACCGCGACGACTTGCAGGCGGAACTCGACCGGATCCGCGACCAGGGTGTCGCGTTCAACGAGGAGGAGTCGATCCCCGGCATGCACGCGGTCGCCGCTCCGGTTCGATCCGACGGACGGGTGATCGGCTCGATTAGCGTCTCCGGCCCCTCGACCCGCTTCGTCGGCGCGCTGTTCGAGGAGGAACTCGTCAGGCTGGTTCGGGAGGCGGCCAACGAGATCGAACTCAACCTCGACTACGACGAGACGATCTACTAACCGACCGATTTCTGCGACGGGTTTCCCCGCGCACCGGAGTTCCCGTGAGCGACCAGAGAGCGAACGGGAGCACGGAGCCTGCTCTTCCGGAGGCGCGCTGCGGGCGCCTTCTCGAACAGGCTCGACCAAAAAGTTCCGAACCCGTCGCTCGCACTGCTCGCTCCGTCGGTTCGGTCGGTCGACACCGCTAAGACCGTCGTCAGCCGGCGACTGCACGGACAGCCACAGAGAAACTTATTTATACGCACCCTCGAACCATCGTACCATGACTGGGCTGCAGCGGATTGAGCACGCCAAGGTGCACGTTGACGATCTGGAGCCGGCGCTCGACTTCTACACGGGCGCGATGGGGCTGGTCGAGATCGCCCGCCAGGACGACACCGTCTACCTGGGCTGCGGGTTCGACGACAACTTCGACTTCGCCGTCAGCGAGGGCGGGACGGGGATCGAGCACTTCGCCGTCCGCGCTACCGACTCCTCGGTCGTCGACGACTACGCGGCGCGCCTCGACGGCGAGGGGGTCGACGTCGAGCGCGTCGACGGGGACGAACCGGGGCAGGTCGCCGGCGTCCGGTTCGAACTCCCGACGGGCGTCCGGATGGAGGTGGTCGCCGTCGCGGACCCGGCCTACGAGCACTCGACCGTCTCGCGACCGGGCCGCGAGGGCCACGCGCCCTCGACGCTGGATCACGTCCAGTGGTTCACCCCCGACCTGACGGCCGACCTCTCGTTCCTTCGGGACCGCCTGGACATGCACGTTTCCGACACTGCCGGTCCCCGCGACGACCCGGAGCTCGCGTTCGCGCGGTGTAACACGCTCCACCACGACGTCGCGCTGAAGGGGATGCCAGAGGGCGGCCCCGACCACGCGAGCCTCCACCACGTCGCCTGGGGGTTCGACTCGATCGGCCACATGAAGCTCTTCCTGGACGCGACCGCCGACCGTGGGATGGCGTTCGAACACGGGATCGGCCGCCACTTCGCGGGGAACAACCTGTTCGCTTACTTCTGGGAGCCAGGGGGGAACCGCTTCGAGATGTGCGCCGAGCAGGCCGTCGTGAAGACGCCCGAACCCGCTCACTCCGCGGACTACGAGAGCGCGACCCTCGCCTGGGGCCCGGCGGTCCCCGACACCTTCGCCGAGGGCTCCGGGCTCGTCCGGGAGGACTGACTCGTCTCCGGCGCGGGACCGAACCCGACCGCTCCCCGTTTTTCGAGGATCTCTTCGGTGAAATCAAACGAAGCACTCATACGCCAGTGGTGAGAGTGTCGACTATGGCATCGGCTATCAAGCGGTTAGATGCTGACGAAGAGGTGCCGGAGGAGGCCTTCGACGTGGAGATCGTGGACATGGACTTCCACGTGAACCCGCGCGAGGAGGAACTCCGACCGTACGTCGAGGACGACCGGGCCCTGGACCGCCTCTCGACGGAGTTCGGGATGTGGCCGATCCCGGACAAGTGGGACGCCGCCTACGCCATCGAGGAGGGCAACGAGGGGCTGTTCACCCAGGGGCGTGCGGAGGTGGCCGAGGACGTTCGTGAGGCCTGTGATCGCTTTGCGATCGACGAGCCGATCGTCAACGCGGGCATCAACGGCCTCCCCCAGCAACACCACCCCGTGCTCAAGAACGCCGTCCTGGAGGCCGGTAACAGCTACATGCTCGATCACTTCGTCGACGAGGGGGTCCTGACGGCGCTGTCGATCTCGAAGTGGGACGTCGACCACGCTCTCGCCGAACTCGATCGGTGGGGCACCGAGGACGGCGTCGTCGGCGCCTACAGCTGGTACGACCCCCGCGAGCCCTGGGGGGCGACGCAGTTCGACCCGATCTTCGAGAAACTGGAGTCGCTGGGTCTGCCGCTGCTGTTGCACGGGTCGCTGGCGTTCTGGCCCCAGCACTCCTACGTGGGCGACAACATGCTCACCTGGACGGAGGTGCTGGGCTTCGACTGGCCGATCCACACGATGGTCAACGCGATCAACATGATCATGTCGGGCGTGTTCGACCGCTTCCCCGACCTGAACGTGGTGTTCCAGGAGGGCGGCCACTGGTGGCTCCCCTTCGCCCGCTACCGCATGGACGAGTTCTACGAGATGCACCCCGAGGACGTCAAGATCACCCCCCGGAAGTTCGAAGACGGCGAGCGCTACCTGGATCGGTCGCCCAGCGAGTACCTCCGGGAGAACGTCTACGTCTGCACCCAGCCGTTCGCCCTCCCCCGCAACGCCGGCGAGGCCCGCGACATGCTCGACCTGAGCATGGCGCGTGACACGTTCTGTTACTCCTCGGACTGGCCCCACCAGACCCTCGACCCGCCGACGTGGTTTTTCACCAGCCGGGCCTTCCGCGACGACCAGGAGACCCGCGACGCCATCCTCCACCAGAACGCCCACGACATCCTCAGAGTGTGACCATGACTGCCAGCGACACCACCGACGACGCCGACGACTACACGAAGGTCGCCGAGGTCGGCGAGATCCCTGAGGGGCGCGGGATCGGCGTCGACGTCGGCGGGATCGAGATCGCCGTGTTCAACGTCGGCGACGGCGAGTACTACGCGATCAACAACCGGTGTTCCCACCAGCAGGCGCCGCTGTGCAAGGCCGGCGAGGAGAAGACCAACGCCGAGCACACGTGGACCAAGACCCGCGGCACCGTCAACACCGAGGAGTGCACCGTCTCCTGTCCCTGGCACCTCTGGACCTGGGACCTCGAGACCGGAGTCAACGAGGCGTCGGGCCAGCGCATCGCCACCTTCGACGTGGCGGTGGACGACGGCGACATCCTCGTCCGGATCTGACGCGGCACCGCCCCAACGACAGTTCCTCCGGGCCGCCGCGTGGCCGACGCGCACCGCCCGTCCACTCGACCGACGCACGGCAGTCCGCGACGACGGGAGGACGGGGACAACGAGCGACGAAGGGCGGCGGGGGTGAGGGGCGGCCAACGAGGATGAGCGACGATGGGGGCCGTCTCTCACGCGAACATATCAAAGATGCTACCACATCGGGGTTCGTCAGAGTCCGGACGGGTCGACGGTGGCAGAAGGTAGCTCGCGCAGACGAAATCCAAATAATTTAGTCATTTCCGACGTTCCGTTGACGGGTCCTAGCGAGGCCGCCAGTCGTCCAGACACCGGCGGGAGAGGTGATGTACGGCGTCCCTACGGTCATTACCGGCTTGGATGGCGTGGGAGGCAATGAATGGCGGTGATGGCGGCGAGCGAACGGACGGCCGACCGAGGCATCCACAGCCGAAAACATTTACGTAACTAATTATATAACTCCTCGGCTGAATGATCGCTGGCGGGGACGGTGTCGATGCCGGCGACCAAAATAGTGCATTGTGGCAGACAGTAGTTCCAACTCACGATACTTGGTGGCTATTATCGAACGATGGTCGAAAATTGTGGGTGATAGTCACGGATTACTGACTGTTCGTTCGTTCGTTTCGGTGTTGGTCGCACTGCGGGGCGGTCTCCTCGGGCTCGCGTCGCCGGCGAGTGGCTCGTGACGCCCCTCACACGGTAGTTTTATATAAATCCGTTGGCAGTGAACACTCATGGGTGACCACACTCCACGGTCGCGACGACGAACGTTCCTGAAGTCAGTTGGTGTCGCAGGCATCGCCGGACTCGCCGGCTGCAGCGGCGGAGACGGCGGGGACGGTGGCGGCGACGGTGGCGACGGTGGCGACGGTGGTACTGACGGCGGGAGCGACGGCGGCTCCGACGGGGGCAGCGACGGTGGGAGCGGAACCACGACCGGCTCCGCCGGCTCCGGCGAGGACATCGTCATCGGCAACGCCGCGCCGACGAGCGGGCCCTTCACGCCGTGGGGCCAGACGCACCTCCGCGGCCTCGAGTTCGCCGTCAACGAGATCAACAACGAGGGCGGCGTCCTCGGGGGTCGGGAACTCTCGGTCGTCACACAGGACACCGAGGCGAACCCCCAGACCGCGACGACAGTCTTCCAGCGCCTCGTAAACAACGAGAACGCGGCTGCGGTGACCGGTCCCGTCTCCAGTGACGTCGGGATCGCCTGCCGCGACGTCGCAGAGGACACGGAGGTTCCGCTCCTCCCGAACCAGGCGGCGACGGCGAACCTCCTCACCAAGGACACGCGGTACGTCTTCCGGGTCGGCGGCTCCGCGACGCCGACGTACGTGCTGGGCGAGCGCGGGACCATCGAAGAGGAGGGGTACACCGAGTACGCCGCCATCTACGCCGACTACGCGTTCGGCCAGTCGTACATCGAGGCGGTCGAGCGGTTCATCGTCCCCATGGAGGGCGTGAACACTAACATCCAGTCGGCCCCGCCGACGGTCGACGACGTCCAGACCTACCTCCGGCAGGTCCCCGAGAACGTCGAGTTCCTCGACATCGGCGGCCATCCCATCGAACTGTTCACGTTCATCCAGCAGGCCGACCAGCTCGGGCTCGACCCCGAGATCATCACGGGGCCGAACATCCCGACGTCGGTGATGTCCAACGCCCTGGGTGACCTGCTGTTCGACGGGCCGGCTCTGTACTCCACGGTCAACCCCGAACAGGACGACTACCAGGAGGTCGCGGGGCGCTTCGCCGAGGAGGAGGAGTCCGTCTTCGAGCAGTACCACGCCTACGGGTACGTCACCGCCAAACTGCTGGCGGCGGCCATCGAGAACGCCGGGTCGGCCGAGCCGACGGCCATCCGCGACGCGCTGGCCGACATCGAGTACGACTCCATCCTCGCCTACCCGCAGATCTCCTACACGGAGTGGGGCGAACTCGAACAGGCGAAGGTGTACGGACTCACCTTCTCCGAGGAGGCGCCGGCGTACTACTCCGACGGGTCCTACAGCGTCGTCCCGTTCTACGAGAGCGAGGTTTACGACCCGGTCGACCCCGACGAGTGGGGCTGACGCCCGAACAGGGCATTTTTTGTAGGGTACGGTGAGATAGGTGACCGTGAACCGGACAGGGACTGAGACGGAACGGTGGATGATACGGAATGGTTGACGTAAGTACGATCGCAGAAATCGGTATCGTCGGCCTCAGCACAGGAATGCGTCTGGCGCTGCTGGGAGCCGGGATTACCCTCGTCTTCGGGCTGGGCGAGGTGTTGAACCTCTCGCAGGGGATCTTCGCCGTCTTCACGGCGGTTGTCGCCTTCGAACTGCTCGGCGGCGGTCAGCTCATCGACCTGGCGCTCCCGCTCCCGCTCGGGATCCTCGCGGGGCTCCTCGCGATCGTCGTTCTCGCGCTGCTGATCGACAGGGTGCTGTTGAGCAGCGTCTACCGCTCGGAGGGCGACGAGCGGATCCTGGTCGGGATCTTCGTCACGCTCGGGATCGCCCTCGCGCTCGAAGGGATGCTCGACCTCCGGTACAGCTACCGGTTCTCGCTGCCCGTGAACCTCCCGACGTACCGCCCGGGGGGACTGCTCATCCTCGGGGGTGACCTCCTCAACATCGGCGTCGGGGCGCTCATCCTCGTGGCGCTGTTCCTCTTCCTCCAGCGGACCTACCTCGGGAAGGCCACGCGCACGCTCACGCAAAACGAGGTCGGCGCCCAGCTCTGCGGCGTCGACACGCGACGGATGCGGACCCTCATCTTCGTGCTGAGCGCGGCGCTGGCGGGCGCGGCCGGCCTCCTGCAGGTGACGAGCACGAACATCTCGCCGGCGGCCGGCTTCGGGCTGACGACCAACGGCCTCATCGTGGCCATCGTGGGCGGCGTCCGCGACGTGCGCGGGACCGTCCTCGCCGGCATCGGCCTCGGGCTGGTGCTCTCGTTCTCGAACTACTACATCGGCTCGTCGGTGGCCCTGATCATCCTGTTCCTGACCGCCACGGTCGCCATCGTCTTCCGACAGGAGGATCTCGCATGAGCGAGGCTATCAGTCCCCGAACCGACCGCATCGTCCGGCTGGGCAAGATCGCGCTGGTCGCCCTCGTGTTGGCAATCCTCCCCCTGGTCACGCAGTCGCCGCTGCTCCGGCGGCTGTTCTTCCTGATCGTCGTGTTCTCCATGTTCGGCATCGCGCTGAACATCGTCTTCGGCCACACCGATCAGCTGTACCTGTTCGTCGGCGCCCTCGCCGGCGTCGGCGGCTACACGACGGCCATCGCCGCCGACGCCCTCGGCATCTCGCCGTGGATCACGATCCCGGTCGGACTCGCGCTGGCCGGCCTGATCGGCGCCGGCGTCAGCTACATCGCCGCGAAGCGACGGTTCACCGTCATCCTGATCGCGGTGTTCACGCTGACGCTCGAACTGGCGTTCAACCAGTTCGTCGTCGGGTTCGACGAGTTCACCGGCGGGTCCACCGGGTTCCGCATCGCCGACGTCGGCATCGAGAGCAACCTCACCCTCTACTACCTGGTCGCCGCCGTGTTCGTCGGCTTCCTCCTCCTGTACACGCGGCTGATCCACTCCCGGTTCGGCGTCGCCTTCAACGCCATCCGCGAGGACGAACTGGCCGCCGAGTCGGTCGGCATCGAGATCGTCCGGTACAAGACATTCGCCGGCGCGCTCGCCGCGATGCTCATCGCGTTGACCGGCATCCTGTACGGGTTCTACGAGGGGCGCCTGTACCCGTCGATCTACTCCTTTAACAACATCGACGTGGCGATCCTGATCATGCTGACCATCGGGGGCTTACGGACCCTCCTCGGGCCGATCGTGGGCGCCGCGTTCATCTTCGCCATCGAGGAGCAACTGGCCGACTCGCCGGAGTTCCGCATCATCATCTTCGGCCTGCTGCTGATCGTCCTGTTCCTCTACTTCCGCGAGGGCATCGTCCGGAAGGTCGGCGAGTTCCTCGAACGCCGCGACCTCGATCCGGCGTCGCTCGTCGAGAGCTACACCTGACCGCTCGGGGTCTCGCCCCCGCTTTTCGCTCCCGCGTTCGCTTCCGTACCCGCCCGCACTGACGCCGTCACCCGCTCGGCGGGCTCCCCGCGGAGCTGTGCCGACCCCGCGGGTCCGGGTCGGCAGGGCTCCTGGCGGTGTCGGATCACGTGCGCGGCGAGGAAAGCGGCGAGGGCGACGCAGGCAGCGAGAGGGGCGCGTCGTCTACAGGTACGCTTCCTGGACGTGGTCGCTCTCGAGGAGGTCCTGTCCGGTCCCCTCGGCCACGACCGACCCCTGTTCGAGGACGTACGCGCGGTCGGCGAGGTCCAGCGCGTGGTAGACGTGCTGTTCGATGAGGAACACCGTGAGGCCCTCCTGGCTCAGGTCGCGAACCGCGTCGAAGACGTCCTCGGTGATCTGCGGGGCGAGCCCCGTCGACGGCTCGTCGAGCGCGAGGATGCGGGGCTGAGCCATCAGCCCCCGGCCGATCGCCAGCATCTGCTGCTGGCCGCCGCTGAGATCGTTGGCGTGCTGGTTCTCCTTCTCCTCCAGGATGGGGAACAGGTCGAACACCTCGCGCATCGTCTCCTCGCGGTTCTCGCGGGCGCGCTTGGGGTAGGCGCCCATCTCCAGGTTCTCCCGGACGGACATCTTGGGGAACAGTTCCCGGTCCTCGGCGACCTGGATGAACCCCCGGTCGACGATGTCGGCGGGCGAGTCGTTGGCGATGTCGTCGCCGAAGACGGTGATCCCCCCGTTGCGGACGTCGAGCAGGCCGGAGATGGCCTTGAGTATGGTCGTCTTGCCGGCGCCGTTGGGGCCGACGAGCGAGACGACGTTGTCCTCCTCGCGGATGTCCAGGGAGACGTCCCAGACCGCCTGGATGTTCCCGTAGAAGATGTCGACGCCGTCGACGCTGACGCCGGACCCGGTGGACGCGTCGCCCGCCATCAGATCGCCTCCCCGAAGTAGGCCTCAGAGACGGCCTCGTTCTGGCGGATCTCCGCGGGCGTCCCCTCGGCGATCTTCGCGCCGTGGTCGAGGACGATGATCCGGTCGACGGTCCCCATGATCGCGTCCATGATGTGCTCGACCCAGAAGATCGACACGCCGTACTCGTCCCGGATCTCGGTGATCGACTCGGAGAAGGCCTGGACCTCCGAGGGGTTGAGCCCGCTGGCGGACTCGTCGAGGAGGATGATCCGCGGCTGCATGCTCAGCGCCCGGGCGAGTTCGACGCGGCGGCGCTGGGCGGTGGTGAGATCGGTCACCGGCTGGTCGGCCTTCTCCGCCAGCCCGACGAACTCCAGGTACTCCATGGCGGCCTCGCGGGCCGCCGGAATGCCCATCCGTTCGCCCCGTCCGAACATCAGCCCCGGGAGGATGTTCTCCCGAACCGTCGAGTCGTTGAACGTCCGGACGATCTGGAACGTCCGGCCGATCCCCGCCTGGGCGATCTGCCCGGTATTCATCCCGGTGAGGTCCCGGCCGTCCAGCGAGAACGACCCCGTCGTCGGTTCGTAGATGCCCGAGAGGAGGTTGAACAACGTCGTCTTTCCTGCACCGTTCGGGCCGATGAGGCCAACGATCTCGCCCTCCTCGATCTCCAGCCCCACGTTGTCGACGGCCGTGAGGCTGCCAAACTGCTTGGTCAGACCCGAAGCTTGCAGCATTGCCCGTCCGTTATGATTCCGGCTATTTATAGAATCCGCTGTGGATTCGGGCGACGCGCTCGCGAGACGCGGTAGAGCCCTGGAACTCGATGCCCTTCCGGTCCCCGGCCGGGCGCCCCCGGCGGCAGACTTTACTTCGACGCTCGCCACGGACCACCATGGCCTACGCCGACCTCGACGCCCTCGTCGACCTCGATTCGACCGCGCTCCTCGTCGTCGACGTCCAGCGGGCCTTCGCGGCCCCCGACAGCCCCCTCGCCGACGCCGGCCTCGACGTCTCGGATCCGGTCGAGACCGTCCCGCGCGTCGAGTCGCTGCTCGACATGGCGCGGGCGGCCGACCTCCCGGTCGCCTTCACGCGCTCGTACCGCAGGGCCGACGGCCGCGACGCCGCGGAGGTCGTCTACGACGTCCTCCCGCGGGTCGCCCGGAGCGGCGACCCCATCTGCTGCGCCGGGAGCGACGACGTCGCGTTCGTCGACGGCGTCGAGCCCCGGGAGGACGAGTACGAGGTGCACAAACAGCGCTACGACGCCTTCCACGGCACGTCCCTGGCGTACTACCTGCGCGCCGAGGACGTCGACACGCTGCTCGTCTGCGGGTTCACGACGAACGTCTGCGTCGAGGGGACTGCCCGGGGAGCCCACGAACGCGGCTTTAACGTCTTGCTCGTCGAGGACTGCTGCGCGAGCTTCTCGGCCGACCAGCACGCCGCGGGCGTCCGCAACGTCGAACTGATGCTCGGGACGACGGCGACGCTCGACGAGGTGCGGACGGAACTGTTCGAGGAGACGCCGGCCGTCACGGAGTAGCGAGTCGCGGCCCTATGGGAGTAACGAGTCGCGGCGGTCACGGAGTAGCGAGTCGCCATCGTGGCGTGTGTTCGATTCTGAGAGCGCCCCACGAGCCTCCCGAGCCCTCTCGCCGGCTCCAGTGACTCCCGGCGACCGATCGACGGTTCGGGCGTGCCAGCGAACTGGGAACCGGCATCGACGCCTAACACGCCAGGGTCCCAATCCAAACACGGGGGAGTGGGAGGGTGCCTCTGACAGTTTCCCGCTCTACCCTCCGACCGATCGCGGCGCGACGCGTCGTTTCTCGTCCGGCGGTTCGCAGGATCGCCGCGCCTGCGTACCGTTCGGCTCACAACGCGCTGGCTGTCGGGGTACGGTCGGCGCGGGTGCGCTTCCGGCAGGAGACCCTCCACACACTCCTAACTGTGTGGAGGTCGTACCGTGACAGATGGACAACGCCCAGCGGCTCCACGACCTGCTGACCGGGGCGAGCGAGATCAACATCGTCTGTCACAACAACCCCGACCCGGACTGCCTCGCGAGCGCGCTCGCCCTGGGTCGGATCGCCGCGGCCGCCGGCATCGACGAGCGGCGAATCCTCTACAGCGGCGACATCTCCCACCAGCAAAACCGGGCCTTCGTCAACCTGCTCGACATCGAACTCCACGAGTTCGAAGCCGGGACCGTTCAGGATCGCCCCCCGGACGCGCTGCTGGCCTTCGTGGATCACGCGATCCCGGGGTCGAACAACCGGGTCCCGGAGGGGACGCCCGTCGACGTGGTGATCGACCACCATCCCGCGGAGGGGATCGAGGCACGGTTCGTCGACCATCGCGAGGAGATCGGGGCCGCCGCGACGATCCTCACTCAGTACGTCCGGACCCTCGACGTCGACCTCGATCCCGTCCTCGCGACGGCGCTCCTGTTCGCCATCCGTCGGGAGACGCTCGACTTCCTCCGGGGCGCGACCCGCGAGGAGTACGAGGCGGCGGGGTTCCTCCACGATCACGTCGACCGCGATCTGCTCCGCCAGCTGTCGACGCCGTCGGTCACCGGCGCCACTCTCGACGCGATCGCGACGGCCATCGGCAACCGGATGGTCAAGGGGTCGACGCTGATCACCAACGTCGGTCGAACGACCGAGCGTGACGCGCTTCCCCAGGCTGCCGACTACCTCGCGGCGCTGGAGGGCGTCGACACGGCCATCGTCTTCGGGATCGTCGACGAGTCGATCCACCTCAGTGCGCGGTCTCCGGACCCACGGATCCACGCCGGTGACGTGCTCAGGGACGCGTTCGCGGACGTCGGCAGCGCCGGGGGGCACCACGACGTCGCGGGCGGCGAGATCCCGCTCGGCATCTTCGCCGACTACACGAGCGACGACGCGCAGTTACTGAACATCGTTGCCCAGATCATCACCGCTCGCCTCGTCGCCAAGCTCAACCTGCGAACTGAATCCGAGGAGTGACGGGACCGCTTCGATCGGCGGGTTCCCAGGGCCACCGAGTGCCGTTCGTGGTGGCTCGTCTCGTTTCCGACGGGCCGCGTTTGCTACGGGGCGGCCACGAGATGTTGACGGAGCCAACGCGGACCGGGAACCCGGTTGGGTTCGACCGAGTCTCCAACCGAGTTAGCTCCGGCCGAGTCGGTCGCTCCGTACGTCGTCTCGCTCGTCCTCCACCGCCTCACCCTCGATCCAGCCGAGTCTGCCAGCCGCGGTTCGTCGCCCCTCGGTAGCGGGGTATCGCTCCCCCGCCTTTCCTATGCCGATCGGCGGCGTATTGTGATACACGGTCTCGTACTGGCCGTCTCGCACCAGATACGTCTCGTGCCAGATTCCGACGTCGTCGGTCTCGTCCATCTGCTCGTTGGTCCATTTCATGGCGGGAGCGTGACGGGCGTCCGGGTCGAGCGCGTAGGCTCGCAACGCCTCGAAGGATCGCCAGTACTGGACGGTTTCGTGGTTTCTGATGCCCAACTTCGCGTCGTACGCCAGCAACCCACTCTCGGGGTCGGCCTCGAGTTCGTCCAGCATCCTCCCCATAGCGCGGAAGACGGGGAGCCACTTGTGAACCTTCCAGAGGGCGTTCACCCGCATCCCGATCCGAAACACCACGAAGTCCCCGTCGAGTTCGGCCGTGACCCGTCTGGTGTCGATTGCTGTCATGTCGTCACCTTTCACGTTCGAGACGGATGGTCCGTGCACGGAACGTTACTCGACCTTCGGGTCGACAGGTGTTAACAATTGTCACAACACGGTGGGCCAGTACGACGATCCAGCCGTCAGTGGTGGTGCGTTCCCGAACGATGGTTCGCACGTCCCTGCTGGCGGACCGTCGTCACGGGTGGCCTCGAAGAACGGGGCGGGAGCCGTCGAGAGGCGCGGAGTTACTCCTCGACGGACTTGTCCATGTCGATGTAGTTGTAGGGGAGTTCGCCGTAGCTCGGCGTCGCCTCGCCGCCGGAGTAGTACGTCCCGATGACGTTGCCCTCGGTCACCGGCAGCAGGAGGTTCGAGGGGTATTCCTCGTTGTGGTAGATCGTGATCCGGTCGACCGACTGGCGGTAGAGGTGACCCGTCGAGATGGCCTGCTTCCAGGTGAAGTCCGCGTCGCCGCCCCAGCCGCCGCCGACGTCGGCCGAGGAGATGCGGACGCCGATGCGGTGACCCGGCTTGAACAGGTTTCCGGTGGGCTTGACGTTGACGTTGAACTCGTAGATCTCGTTCGGTTCGAGGGGCTCGCGCTCGTCGAAGGGGTGGTAGACGCGCCAGGGCTCCGAGCGGTCCTCGTCGACCTTGCGCATCGATCCGCGGAGCCAGCCGCGGGAGAGTTCCGTCTCGTTGCCGTCCTCGTCGACGTCGAATAGTTCGACGATGAAGATGGCGTCCTCGCCGGTGGTGGAGGCGAAGAAGTTGCAGGTGATCGGGCCCATCACCTCGGTGGCCTCGACCAGCGGCGGGGTGGTGAACTCGACCGATTCGTGGCGGTAGGGGCCGTCCTCGTAGGTGGAGTAGCCCTCGTTGGTCCAGTAGTCGCGCTCGAAGAGGAGGTCGTCGTCGTGGAGGTAGAAGCGCTGGTACTCGGTGTCCGGGATCGGCCAGTCCTCGGCCTCCTTCCAGCGGCCGGTGCCCATCACGAACGCCCGGACGGGCGCGCCGTCCATCACGCCGTTGTCCTCGCCCTTGATCCAGTGGTCGAACCACCGGACGGCCTCGGGCTGGAGCTGGTACACCGGGCGGTCGAGGTAGATGTCCGGGCCGACGATCATCTTCTTGGGGCCCTGCCACTCCCGCCAGGAGCGCATGTCGCCCGGGAGGTGCAGCCCGTAGATTCCCCAGCCCGAGCCGAGGTACGCCGGCACCTCGCACTTCGAGTGGTCGACCCGGCGCTCGGCCCAGTACTCGTTGTCCGTGTCGTTGAGGAGGGCGTCGACGAGCATCGGGTCGGTCTCGTCGTCGGGATCTTCCAGGGCGTCGATCAGCGCGTCGTGGGCGTACAGCTCCGGATCCTCGATGGCCGCCTCGACGAGGTCGTCGTACTCGTCCCCGCGGTGTTCCTTCGTCCAGCTATAGCTTCGGGGGTTGTCGATGTGGAAACGCCACTCTTCGGGGAACTCGTTGGCGAAGATGCCGCCGTGGTAGTACCAGTCGCGGTAGAGGTCCGAGACGCCCCACGGCGCGAAGATGGCCTTCAGGCGGTCGGGCTGGAGTTCGGCCACCTTCTTCTGGATCATCGCGAAGTAGGAGACGCCGAACATGCCGAAGTCCCCGTCACACCAGTCCCGCTCGGCCAGCCAGTCCATCGCGTCCACGACGTCCTGGGCCTCTCGGCTGTCGAGGTTTCTGAACTTCCCGCCCGACTTCCCGGTCCCCCGCAGGCCCAGGAGGACGTGGGCGTACCCGCGCCGGGCGAAGTAGTTCGGGTCGCCGCTCTCGACCCACGCGAGCTGCGGCCCGATGCTCTTGGGCTTGACCTCCGCCGACTGGTACTCCGTGTTGTAGGGGTGGGCGCCGATGATCGTCGGCACCGCCTCGTCGGTGTCCGGCCGGAACACGTCGGCGACGAGTTCGACGTCGCCCCCGTCGACCGGGATCACCACGTCGCGCTCGACGATCACCTCGTACTCGCGCGCGGAGAGTTCCCAGTCGTCACCGAGTCTGTCGACGATTGTCTCGCGTGACATGGGTATTGCGTTACATCCTGCGCTATTAATGATTTGGTCGGCGGCGATCAAATGTCGGTGGTGTCGGCGGCTTGTCGCTTCGGGCTCCCCCGACAAGCGGACTCGTCCCTCCATCGACGTGGGTGGGCGTCCGCCGCGACGAGCGACGGCGTTCGAGGAGTCGCGCGAGCGGCGCGGTGCCGTGAGTTAATAGGTCCGCGTGATTCCACCGAGCATGGGCAGTCAGAGTTTAGAGGAGGCAGTGCAGGCCGCCGAGGATCCGGTCCGGATGTTGCGCGAGGCCGGCGGACGCTGGATCTGGCCGGACGACGTCGCGCGGGAGTACACGAACTGGATGGACGAACTCCGGGCGGTGCGCGAGACGTGCGTCCTGGCCGATCTCACCCACCACCAGATGGATCAGATCGTCGAGGGCCCCGACGCGCTCGACCTGTTGACTCACCTGTGTACCAACAGCTTCGACGACTTCGCGGTGGGGAGCGCGAAGCAGGCCGTCATGTGCAACCCCCACGGGGATTTCATCGGCGACGGGGTTCTCCAGCGGGTCGACGCCGAGCGATTCGTGTTGAGCGGCAAGTCGCCGGCGGCACACTGGCTCGCGTACCACCTCGACGTCGGCGACTACGACGCCACGGAACGGATCTATCCCAAGTCCTCGGAGACGGACGACGACCCCCACTTGTTCACCTACCAGGTGCAGGGCCCGAACGCGCTCGACGTCCTCCAGCGCGTCACGGACGTCGCGCTCGACGAGGTCCCGTTTTTCGACTTCGCGGAGCTCTCCGTGGCGGGGACCGACGTCCGGGCGCTCCGGCACGGGATGGCCGGCGAGGCGGGGTTCGAACTACAGGGCCCCTACGAGCACGGGGAGGCGGTCAGGGAGGCGTTGCTCGACGCCGGGGAGCCCTCCGGGATCCGTCGCCTGGGAACGCGGGCCTACGAGCCGCTGAGCGTCTACCTCGGCTGGATCACGGGCACGGTCGTCCCGGTGTTCGGGTACGACGACATGGCGGACTACCGGAGGTGGCTCGACGCGGACGGCTACGAGGGGACGTCGTCGATCGCGGGGAGCTTCTGGTCCGACGATGTTCGGGACTACTACCTGAGCCCCGTCGAACTCGGGTACGAGCACCTGCTCTCGTTCGATCACGACTTCGTCGGGCGGGAGGCGCTGGAGGCGGAGGTCGAGGAGCCGAGTCGCACCCGGGTGACCCTCGTGTGGGACGACGACGACTTCGCAGACATCTTCGCGTCGCTCGTCGGCGACGGCACGCCGTACCGCCTGTTCGACCTGCCCCGCGACCGCTGGGGCGCGCAGTTCGACGAGGTCCGACGCGACGGGTCGCTGATCGGGTTCTCCAAGAGCTTCGCCTACTCGCTCCACGACCGGGAGATGGTCTCCCTCGGCTGCCTCGACGTGGAGTACGCCGAGCCCGGCACGGAGGTCACCATCCTGTGGGGGGAGAGCGGCGAGTCGCCCAACCCGACGGTCGCTCCCCACGCGCAGACGGAACTCCGGGCGACCGTGGCGCCTACGCCGTATCTCGACGACAAGCGATAACCCGATTCGTCCGACGGGTCGGCCTCCCTCGACGATGGTCGGGGGGTTCCCGCGTCCGCCGCCGGCCGGACAGCGCGGCCGACCGGTCCGACGGCCGATTGGGACGAAATCGGTTGGACTGACCGCGTCCGGTCAGTCGCCCTCGACGTCGACCCAGGAGTCGGCAGCGTCGCTCCGCTGGACCGCGTCGACGACGCGCTGGACCCGCAGGCCGTCCTCGAAGCTCGGTTCGAACTCCGTCCCCCGGTCGATGGCGGACAGGAACTCGTAGTTCTCGTGGACGAAGGTGTGTTCCCAGCCGAGGACGTGCCCCGGCGGCCACCAGTGGTCGACGTACGGGTCGTCCGCGTCGGTGACCAGCACCGTCTCGTAGCCGCGGTCCCCCTCGCGCAACACCTCCAGTTCGTTCAGGCGTTCGAGCGAGAACCGCAGGCTGCCGCGCGTGCCGTCGATCTCGATCGCGTGGTCGTTCGCGTGGCCGGGCGCAGCGCGGGAGGCCTCCAGCGTGCCTGGCGTGCCGTCCGCGAACTCGATCTGCGCGGTGTAGGCGTCGTCGACCGTGACCGGCCGCGTCTCGCCGTCCTCCGTCTCGCGCTCGTCGACGAACGTCGTCGTCCGGCCGCTCACCCGTGCGAGGTCCCCGACGAAGAAGCGCGCGAGGTCGATCGTGTGGGCGCCCAGGTCGCCGAGCGCGCCGCTTCCCGCCAGGTCCTCGCTGAGGCGCCAGCTCCACGGCGCGTCCGGGTCGACGAGCCAGTCCTGGAGGTACCGGCCGCGAAAGTGCCTGAGTTCGCCGAGTTCGCCGTCGTCGATCAGCCGTTTCGCGTACCGGATCGCCGGGACGAACCGGTAGTTGAACGCGCAGGCGGCGACGGCGTCGCTCTCGGCGGCGGCATCGGCCATCGCCTCGGCGTCGTCGAGGGTCGCCGCGAGCGGCTTCTCGCTGAGGACGTGCGTCCCCGCCTCCAGGGCGGCGATGGACGGCTCGGCGTGCAGGTAGTTCGGGCCGAGGTTGTAGAAGACGTCCACGTCGTCGACGACGTCCCGCCAGTCGGTCGCGGTGCGGTCGAAGCCGAGGCGCTCGCTGGCCGATTCGAGGGCCGACTCGTCGCGGCCGACCAGGACGTCCCGGTTCACGGCCGGGGCGTCCGGGAAGAACATCGGGAGCCTGGCGAGCGCGTTGGCGTGGGCCCGGCCCATGAAGCGGTAGCCGAGGACGCCGACGTCGAGGGTCACGCCCACCCCTCCCCCGGCGTCCCCGCGAGGGCGGCCGCCAGACCCGGTTCGCCGGCCGCCCGGGCCGTCGTGTCGTCACCGTGCATGGCTAGCGCGTCGACTCGCCGACGTATACGGGTTCGAATTGGGGTCAATGTTGCTCCCGTCACGCGGCGGTGACGGTGTGCGGATCCGACGGGCTTCCGGGGGTATCCGAACACTCACGTTTCACAGCCGGACCACGCTCGGTGGAATCGCCGACCGTGACCTCCCGGCGCGTTCCCGGGCTTCACCTTCCGGCGCGTTCCCGAGCCGCACCTCCCGGCGTGTCGGGGCCGTTCGTGGAAACGCCTATGTGGCCCACCGGGCGACGTTGGGTGATGCCACAGCTCGAACGGCTTCGCGTGTATCCGATCAAGGGGCTCCGGGGGGTCGACGTCGAGGCGGCGACGGTCCTGGACGGCGGGACGCTACGACACGACCGGGAGTTCGCCCTGTTCGACGGCGCCGGCGAGGTCGTAAACGGGAAGCGCACCGACCGGGTCCACGAGCTCCGACCCGAGTTCGGCCTCGAATCGGGCGACTGCGTCGTCCGCGCGCCGGACGGCGACGAACTCCGGTGGACGCTCGGGGAAGACGCGGATCGGGCCGGGCGCTGGTTCAGCGAGGCGTTCGACCTGGACGTGACGGTGAAGCGAGATTCGTCGCTGGGGTACGTCGATCGCCGGGAGATGGGGCCATCCGTCGTCAGCACCGCGACGATCGAGACTGTCGCGTCGTGGTTCGACGAGTTGACCGTCGAGAGCGTCCGCCGACGGCTCCGCGCGAACGTCGAGGTCTCCGGCGTCCCGGCGTTCTGGGAGGACCGCTTCGTCGGAGACGGCGCGCCGACGTTCGCCGTCGGCTCCGTCCGCTTCGAGGGAGTGACGCCGTGCGGTCGCTGCGTGGTTCCCCAGCGCGATCCCGACACGGGCGAGCTCACCCCCGACTTCCGCGAGCGGTTCGTCGAGCGACGGCGAGAGACGTTCCCCGACTGGGCCGACCCGGACGCCTTCGACCACCACTACTCGCTGATGATCATCACCTCCGTTCCGGCGGCAGACCGGGGCGACCGACTTCGCGTCGGCGACGCCGTCAGCGTCTCCGGCTGATCCGGTCCGACCGCGGGCGCGACCGGGGCAGCGGGAGGGAGTCGAGCGCGGCCGGTCAGAGGTAGAGGATCTGGAGGGGGAGCAACAGGACGATGGTCGCCAGCGAGAGGACGGTCGTCACCCGGATGAGTTCCCCCGGCTCGATCGGATCGTGGCTGAGGATCGCCACGAGGACGATCGACTGGTACGGGAAGAAGAAGTGGCCGAGCGCCACGGCTTCCGTCATGACGATCGGTTCGAGCGGCAGGCCGGACTCGGCCGCGTAGGAGACCAGGATCGGCGTCAGCACGCTGGAGGCCGCCACTCCCTCGAGGACGAACACGAGCGCCAGGGTGATCCCGAACACGGCCGCGAGGACGACCGGCAGCGGCGCCGTCGTCGGGACGAAGTCGAGCAGGTAGCTCGCCGCCCGGTCGGTGAACCCGGTCCGGGAGAGCCCCGCCGCGATCGCGAACACCACGCCGACGAAGAAGACGATCGTGAAGTCCACCTCCTCGACCACGTCGAACGACACCGTCCCGACGCCCGGCAGGAGGAGCAGCGTGGCGACCAGCAGCGCGCCGAACACGGGGTGGAGTCCGTGGACGAAGTCGGTCGCCCAGACGACGACGCCGACGAGCAGGTACGCGCCCATCCGGCGGAGGTCCGGCGAGGCGCCTGCGCCGCCGGCGTCGAGGTCGACTGCCAGCCCCGAGTTCGGTTCGGGGCGGTACAGCAGGTAGGTGACGCCAATGACGAGCACCACCCGCCCCAGCCCCATGATCGGGAACAGCGAGACGAACCACTCCGTCCACGAGATCGACACGCCGGCGACCGACTCGACGAGCCCGACGATGACGACGTTCGGTAGCGACCCGGTGAGGATGCCGACGCCGCCGTAAAAGGTCGCGAACAGGGGGCCGAACAGGAGTCCCCGCGGCGCCGCCCGCGACTCGAACAGCTTCCCGATCTGGTCGAGGATGGGGGCGAGGATCAACACGCGAACGAGCGCCGAGGGGACCATCAGCGCGAACGTCAGCCCCACGAAACACAGGAGGACCAGCAGCCGGCGGTAGATGCGCAGCGGACGGAGCGCCGCGGTGGCGTCTCCGGGCGTCTCGGCCCGGGTCGTCTCGGTCCCGGCCGTCTCGGCCCCGGGCGTTCCACCCCCGGCCGTCTCGCCCCCGACGCGGGCCGTCGATCCCGCACCGACCTCCGTCCCGACCCACCGGACGATCCGTCGCTCGAAGACCGTCGTCAGCCGACTCTGGTGGATCGCCTCGCCGATGATCAGCCCGAAGACGATGAGCCAGAGCACGGGCTGGGCGAACCCGGTGAGGGCGAGGCTCGGCGAGAAGCCGAGCATGATCAGGCCGATGCCCAGGACCCCCGTGAACGACGGCGGGATCGGATTCCCGATCCACATGACGATGCAGAACAGCGTGATGCCGAGGATCCGCGCCTCCTCGACCGGGAGGTCAGCCAGGAATCGGACGCCGAGACCCACGGCGATGGCGACCGGAAGCGCGAGCCATGACCGATCGAGTCCGTCCGGCACGAGCGTCGTATCGAGTGCGTCCAGTGGGGTCATCGTCGTGGGCAGGCGAGGAGGTCATCGTCGGGGCAGGCGGGGAACGCCGGGCCGGGCCCGGCGAGCGCGGTTCTCCGACGCAGGCGCGTCCGAGCGTTCGATGCTGGCGCGTCCGAGCGTTCGATGCTGGCGCGTCTGAGCGTTCGATGCTGGCGCGTCCGAGCGTTCGATGCTGGCGCGTCCGAGCGTTCGACGCCGGCTCGTCCGAGCGTCCGTCGCGTTCCGTACGCTCGGGATGGAGCCATCAAAACCGTTGTGCCGAACGGCGTTCGGCCCTCGCGCGGTCGGCGCCCTCGCCGTCGGCGTTCGGGAAAGCATCTATGAGGGTTCCCGTCCCATCTCCGTCCATCGTGGGTGGGCCGTCCGGTGTGGCGGGAGTCACCGACTCCCGGTCGATCGGTTCGGACAGCGCGACGGACGTCACCGCGATATCGCACCATGACTGACGAACAGATCGGGCACGCGATGACGGACGACGAGATCGCGTCGGCGCTCGACGCTAACGGGCACGGCGTGCTGAGTCTGGGCAAGGACAACCGCGGCTACGGCGTCCCCATCTCCTACGCCTACGACGTGGCCCGCGACCGGATCATCCTGGAGTTCGTGAACCTCGGCGAGAGCAAGAAGGCGGCGTTCATCGAGTCCGCCGAGGAGGTCACGCTGACCGTCTACACCTACGAGGATCCGGACACCTGGGAGAGCGTGATCGTCACGGGGCCGATGCGCCCGCTGGACGGCGACGACGTCTCCGACCGATCCGCGGCCAAGTTCTTCTCGCAGGCGGACGACGTGGCGGGGGAGTTGCGCTGGCGCGATTCGGACGACGTCGACCGCCGGTGGTACGAGATCGCGCCCGCCGACGTCTCCGGTCGACACGGGGGGACCCTGCCTCACCAGCAGTCCGGCGGCCTGCTCCGGTTCTCGAAGTTCACCAGGCGGTGACCGCCGAGGCAGGCGTGAACACTCGACGCTCGACGGGCGCGCCGCCCGACGTCGACGGGCGCACCGCCGACGTCGACGGGCCGCCACGCCCTCCTCTCAGACGCGAGCGTCGGGGTGCCCCCGCCGGATCCCACCGCCCCCGTCAGGGCACCCGGACCACGATTCCGGCCCGACGCGTGCCCTGTGGGTCGGTCACGCGGACGTCGAAGGCCACGGCGACGAGCGTCGCCTCCCCGCCCCGCGCCTGGAAGACGAGGCCGTCGACGGCCTCGCAGGAGCCGAACTGTCGGTTCGGGCCGCCGGGACACCGCGCGGTCGCCCAGGTCTCCGCGACCGACTCGTTACGCCCTACCGACACGGCCCGCCCGTCGGGCAGCGCGCCGGCTTCGAGCCGGTCGACCGCCGGATCGAGTCGCTGACCGACCCGTGTCGCCGCGCGCGACCGACCCGCCCAGCCGACGCCGACCGCCGCCAGCGAGGCGTTGTACACGGCCGGTTCCAGGCCGGCACGGACGCGCTCGACCGGTTCGCCGTCCGCGACGACGTGCTGTGCCCCCGCCGTCCCGGGGCCGGCCACCTGGAGGTAGGCGACGACCATCGCCACCAGCGCGACGGCGACGACGGCCGCCGCGAGCAACACGAGTTGGCCGCGGTCGGCCGACGGCGAGCGACCGCTCACACGTACCACACCCGGACGGTGAGGCGGCCGTGGTGGGTCACCGCGGTGGCCCGCCCCGTCGGTGCCGACCGCGGACGAGGGGCGCCGAAGCTCCCGTGGGGCGTGGACACTCTGAAGGAGACCGTCGGCGGGAGCAGGTCGTCGAGCCGCGCCTCGGCGGCCGCCCGTTCCCGGTCCACGGCCGCGGCCGAGCGAGTGAGCGCGGTCAGCCTGGTCGCCCCCGCCCCGACCGGCGGTTCGGCGTCTAGCGCGGTCAGCGCGTCCGCCGCGTAGGCGTCCAGCTGCGCGGTCGTTCCCTGCGTCGGGGCGACGGCGAACGTCGCCACGACCGACAGGACCAGCAGCGTCCCGACGGCGACCTCGACCATCGTCAGCGAGAGCTGCCCCCGATCCGCGGCCGGCGGCCGAGCCACGTCGCGCCGGCGATCAGGCGTGCCGGTCTGCGACGCCCGTCGGTTACTCACCGACGACCACCGCCAGTTCGGCGCCGGACGCGTTGATCGGCCGCGCGATCAGCTCCACGGATCCGTTCTCCCCGCCGCCGAGGTCGAACGTCACGGTCGCGTTGGCGTAGCGCGACACCGGCACCCGGTGGCGTCCGTCGAGTCCGCTCGACGACTCCAGGACGATCCGGCCGTCGACTCGGACGGCCTCGACGGTCGTGTTCTCGGCGGGGTCGAGGTCGACGGTCAGCCGATCGGTGCGCTCCCGCACCGTCGTCCCCGTCGACAGCGGCGCCGTTTCGGTCAGCGAGTCGCGCCCCCCGACGAGCGCGGCCCGGCGGACGGTGACGCCGCCGTCGGGATCCCCCCGCTCGACGACCGATCGACCGTCGAGTTCGATCCGCACCGGTCGGCCGGCGACCGGCGGGGCGAGTCGATCGACGTCGCCGGCGCTCAGGTTCTCGACCGCCGAGCGGTTGAGCACCCCCGTCCGGACGGTCGTCTCGTCGGCCGCGAGGAGGCGGTCGGCGAGCGTCGCCGCCGCCCGCCGGTCCAGCGGTTC
>Ga0207718_100431_pt1 | contig 38622 bp, 30 predicted proteins | sample A23M2SouthBayCA_FD_187749 | JGI IMG/M metagenome (GOLD analysis project Ga0207718, IMG submission 187749) | Aerobic enrichment media microbial communities from Eden Landing Ponds, California, USA - A23 M2 (SPAdes) | ecosystem: Environmental > Aquatic > Marine > Unclassified | place: Emeryville... | reverse complement strand
TCCCGGACACAGGAAATGCACCCGATATTACAAACTTTGTATTGGCGTTGCCAGAAGAATTGCCGGAGTATCAGGTGATTGTGACGGTGACAGATTCAGCGTTATCGGATCGTTCAGCGCTGAATGAGAAATATCAGATTGAGGATTTCTGACTTAGACCACCGTTCATAGGGATTTAACAGCCAAAACAAAGGTAGCAATCTGGGAGCAGTCCATCCGTTGAGCGTGCGGAAAATTCTGAAACGCACGTAGTTCGAGATGGGTTTTTCGAGCGCCGGCGATGGGTGCCGGCGCAGCAGGAGCGAGCAACGACTCCCGGTGCGTCGGCGCTTCGAGGTGTTCGAGATGCACATGGTGATTTACGCTCTGGTAGAAGAATCGACCCACGACGACGCACTGGCCACCGGAAAGACGGTGTTCAACCGCCTAGTCGGCGCCGACCCACATGCCGGCGCCGTCTTCGACTACCACGTGACTTTCGATGAGGAAGACACGTCCGTTGCGGGGAAGGCCCGCTGGGATGAGTTGCCGACTGCAGCCCCCGTCGACTCCGATGACGGCCAAGACCTGCTTGAGCGTGGCTGGGAGGCGACGAAAGAGGAGTTCGAGCGCAACCTCGACCGGGTGAGGGAAGCACTTGACGAACTTTCCGATGAGGAGATCATGCGCGACGAAGATCTCGCTCGGCACGCCTTCCACCAGGTCGGCGCCTACGACGGGCCAACGATCTTCCTGTACAACGAATATGCGAACGGGATCCGTCACCGTGAGCAGCTGGATCGAGTGCTGGAGGAGAGCGAGGAGCTCTGGATCGTGCCCGCCGACGTCCACTTCTAACAGATGGGTCGAATCACAAATTGGAAGCGCGAGAGCCGCACGCCCACACTCGCATACCGGAATACCGAGACCGGCGCTCGGGCGGTCTTACACCGAGCACCAGATTCGTACCGCTACAAGTGGCGTGGCGCAATCCTCGTCGACGGCTACCCTGTGTGGTCGCGGGGGTACGAGACGAAAGACGCGAAATCGTTCCGTGACGAGCTCCGGAAACGGCCAGCGCCCGAACTGAGTTGCCCCGAGTGTCTGAACAGCGATGTGGCAACCGGCGGAAAAACGGCTGACAGCGCGAAGGTTCAGCGCTGGTTTGAGTGTCGAAGATGTGGGTACGAAGCATCCTCGAAGATCGTGTACGGCGCCGAGCGCTGATTGATAAGGGCGCATCTGCGATGGCGTTTATTTCTGGGCCGGGATGGGTGGCCCGTCTCAATCGGGCCAGATCCACAGATGAGTCTGGAAATCATCGACCGTCACAGCGAAGCACTGTTCAGGTTCCTCTGGTGTCCCGTCTGCGGGCACGAGGTATTCAGTCACATTCCCTTCGAAGGTGTGTTCTGCAAGAACTGCAACACGCAGGTCGAACTCCAAGAATCCCGAGAGACGCGCGGATACGAGGAGGCCGTCCTCGCCTGCTTCGACACCCACTCAACGTGGAACCTCCACGTCGACGAGAAGCTCCGTCGCGACCTACCCGATGGGTCGGCACGGGTGAAGATCCTCGGCGCACCGGGTGCCTACGAGGTCGACTGGTGGAGTCCAGCACCCGGCGATGACTGGCAGCCGGTCGAGCGTGGTGAATTCGATGAAATCGACGAACCAGCCGATATCTCCCATCTCGCGTAGGGGAAAGCAGTTCCTGTGGCTGTTTTTCGCCCCCTGAGGGGTGCGGGGGTGCTCGAACGAGTAGCTCCCGAACAGACCGATGAGTAGACCTAGCGACACACACTCGATTGAACAGACACACCCAGCAAGCGACTGCGACATCGCCTACGTCGGGTATCGGCAGAGCGGGCAGGCTATCGTTGAGAAACGTCCCGGCCAAGAACGGCTCACGCCAGAGCGGAGTCTCGCGCTGGTGAACCACAGTCCCTCGGGATTTGAATGGGGATATGGTGGGAGTGGTCCGGCGCAACTCGCGCTCGCACTCCTCCTCGATTACACGGATGACGAAGCGTTCGCTCTCGACCACTACCAGGCATTCAAAACCGAGGTCGTGAGCCAGCTGGACTGCGCTGGGTCTGGTGAACGCTGGCGACTCACGGGACCCGAGATCGACGCAGTCCTTCACGAAACACCCGGCGAGCCGGTCGCACCGTCCATCTGAACTAATCACCGAGAGTAACCATGTCAGAACACACCCCACCATCTCGTGCAGATGACGAATCGGCTGAATCGAATGAACAGACGACACGAACGGAGTACGTCGAACGCAGTGACGTCGGCGTCTCCCTCACCGTGAAACTCAAACGTGGAACCGGTACCAGGGATCAGGACGAGGTAATCGCGAAAGCGAAAGGCAAGACCCTCGAAGACGCTCGCGAGGACATGGAAATCCTTCGGGAGTACATCCACGATCTCGCGGAGGACGCCCGCCAGATCCAACCCGAGGAAGAAGACGGGTAACGGCGAGGGCTGTTTTTTGTCGCCTCAGCAGTAGTAGAGGCGATCATCAGTGAGTGATTCAGATGGTCAAACAACAGACACAAGCGATCTTTCGCCAGAACAACGGCTCGAACCCCCGAATACGCGGCTCATCAACGCTGGTATCGTGACGATCAACGATATGGAGACGCTGCGAGCCTGCGTCGCCTACGAGAACGCGAATCAGCAACGGATCCCGATTCTTCGCCGGCTCAAAGATCGGGCCAGCGAAATCCGCGCCCAAGATGATTGACGCAGCACTGGGGCTGTCTGTCGGAGCCTCGGTGGGTGGAGGCTCGAATGAGATGAGCGATCGACCAGAGATCGAGATTCAACGACAGACCGCGTTCGGTGACGATGGCCAACTCGAAGTAACCGAAACAAGCGTCGAGACCTCGCTTGAGGACTTCGGCGCTGACGTGGATCATCGTGACCGGGATTCGCGTCTTGATCAGCCCGAGGCGAGTGAGTTCGGCGTCGACGATCGACCCGAAGTTGAGCAAACATCCGAGGGAGATCAGTCAACACTCTTCGCTGATACGGACGAGGATCAGCAAACCCTCAACGGTGAGGATGCGGCCGCTCGCTGTCTCTTCAATGAATAAACTGCCCCTATTGATTAGTTATTCGTCGAAATGTTATAGTCTGAACTATAATAGCCTGAGTTCTAACCTTGAAGCGACGCTGAGGGGCTAATAGCCGGTGGTGGGTTTTCGACCCCCAGCAGGGGTGCTGGGACGCCCATCCCTAGGTACCGAATCCTGAGCAGGTACACCGACGGCGTCAGCCTGACGAGTGAGTTCGGGAGTCAAAGACAGGTATCGGGACCGTCCAGATGATTAACCAACAACGCTAGATTCCTAGGTAGAATGTTGGTTAAGAGGTTGTTTTTGCGCCCGTGAGAGGGGCGCAGGGCGCGTGATGAGAGCGCTGTCGCGGGTGATGAATTCAATTTCGAGGTGGCAAGATGAAAGATCCAGACTCCAGAACCGTGTTCGCCGGCGTCGACGGACGAACCGACACAGAACTACCCGACTGGTACCGCCGGAAGAAAACAGTCGACGAACCGAAATCCTTCGTCGAGGCGGTCCGTGATCTCCCGCAGGCCGTCGAGACGACAGTCGCCTACCGGAACCCCTACTCCGACGAGTGGGTCGAAACGGATCGCTTCAACGCCCTGGTCGAGCCTACGAGAGCGCGCGACCACGCGACAGACGATGAGCCCGACGCAGACCCACTATTTCACGTCCCCACGGACAGTTACGCGATAATCAACCCGGTGGACGTGTACAGGCCCTTGGAAGAGGTCCTTCGCGAGGAGACCATCGACGAGACGCCGCTCGGGAACGTGATGTTCGGGGAGGTTCGACGCTACAGAGGCGGTGGCGAGGTCCATATGGACGTGATGTTCGACGGCCTTGAAGTCCGGCTGCCGGGGCGGTCGGACCCGATCACGATGGGCGTCACGTCGGGCTACGACTTCTTCGGTGAGCACGCAGTCTACGTAGAGGGATTCGCTCAGGACGGGTACTGCTCGAATTCGATGCGCTCGCTCACCGATAAGGAGGTCATCAAGCACGTCGGGGACGTTCGGGACTTCCGGACCTGGTGGGAGGAGATTCTCGCCCAGGTCGAACTCGTCGCCGACGATCTCTTCGAGTTCATCCGAGATGCGCAGGAGATCGATCTCGAGTTCTCCGAGCTCCCGTTCACCGTCACCGAGTTTTACAGCCTGCTGGGATTCCCGGACTATCTCGCAGAGCGTGCTGCCGAGGATGCCGAGGCGAACGCAGCGTCGCCGTTCGAGATCGATATGTGGACACTGCACTCCGGCGCGACGTACGCGCTCACCCACTTTTTCCAGGGGAAAGAGGGCACGTCCCTCGACCAGTACGTCCGCGTTGCGAACGACATCCTGTTCAACCCAGAAGGCACCATCGAGCGCGTCGAACGAGCCTACGAGGAGCAGCTAGAGGCGGACGGCGACGACGGGTCGCAGGCGTCGCTCGCCGGCGAGCGGGCGCTCGCGAGCATCGAGCGTGTGAACGAGGACCTGCAGGCGAACGTCGAGCAGTTCGAAGCGCGTGAAGAGGCGCTTCGCGAGCGGTTCCAGCAGGTGACGAACTAGCGCGATCATCCGTTTTCGCGTTTCCATATGGCAAACGAAAACCCCCACCAGCAGTGTCCGGTCTGTGATCGCCGAATTGCGAGCGTGACAATCGTCGGGCCGAGTGAAGCGGTGGTCACGCCGTGCGGGCATCGTGTCGTTCCCCACCGACTCGACTGAAGACTTGACTCCGCTGAGCGGACACGGTGGCTACGTCGTCTCTATATTAACCAACGATGTGCGAGTTCTGGAGACTATTGTTGGTTAATAGCGAACTGCGGCTCCGTTTATTGCCCCTCAGAGAGGGTGCAGGGCGGCTGGATTCATTCGCCCTCGCAGCCCGTATTCATGTCGCTCGAAATCAACTCCAGCAGCAGCACTGATCGCGACATCACCGCTGCCAGACAAGCCGACATCGTGGCGTTCCTTCATCGAGCGCCGTTCGCTCTGGATGCATATCGGCTCGGATTCTTGCCCGGGTTCCGAGAAGACTGTGGGTACCAGCAGACCCAGTATCAGAACCTGGACATCCCCGTTGGAATGTTGGATAACGACTTTCGAGATCCCGATCTGGACCGATACGTCGCCCGGTTTTTCGAATACGAACCCAAGGTTGGCGTGATCGGAGATGTGTACGAAGGAGACGACGTCGACGAGTACGTGGCGGCTGCCCGCGAAATTCAGGCAAGTTATCCCGACGCAGAACTCGTCATCGTCCCGAAGTGCCGCGAAGTGATCGACACGATCCCCGACGGCGTCGTGCTCGGCTACTCGCGGGGGTACGCCGACCGGTTGGCGCACGAGTTCTCCGAGCCGACCGACTGGCGTGGCCGCCGTGTTCACATCTTGGGGGGCAGCCCACCGAAACAGCGGGACGTCATCCAGCAGCTAACCCGACCGACACTCACCGACGATCCACCGGCCGACATCGTCGGCCTCGACTGGAACGGGCTGCATCGCGGCGCGCAGTTCGGGGAGTTCTGGACGGCTGACGGCTGGGATGATAGCGGTCGTGACGCCTCCCACGTCACGGTTCGCAAGACGGTTCGTCACAGTCTCGCCCGCCTCAAGGCGTTCTGGCAGTCTCACGGCGTCTGGCCCGACTCAACGCCACATAGCGACATCCTCGAAATCGAGTACGAGGGCCCGTCACCAACCGATCTCGATAGTGCTGCGTGTACCGACTGCGGAGCGAACGTCTGGACGACCCGGCGCGGTCCCTTCGTCGCCGAATACGATACCGGCGCAATCTGTGGATACTGCAGCTACGAGTGTTACTTCTCCCATCGCCATCGGAACAACCTCGAGGAGATCGTCGGCAAGCAGAGCGTCTACTTTCCGACGGCGTGACGCTACGAGTGGTTTGTCGCGCCCTCCAGAGAGGGCGAGGGCTCCCTATCGAGTCCTCCTTGCTGGTGATTTTCCGTGAGTCAACAACAAAGTCCGACCGACATCTCGGTCGATGCAATTCCAGTCGATGTAACGAACACGCAATCAGGCGAGGTCGATCCCGCTGGGGTCCCCGAGGAGATCGAGTCGATCACTCGTGGCCTCGCCGGTGAGCAGCCACCAACGAATCCGCTCGTCGTCCTGAAAGCAGCTCGGTGGTGGTATATCCACGGCAAAGGCGGAACCGATCCCGCGTTCCAGTGGGCCATCGAGTGGGTGCGACACCTCGCGACGGACACACCCAGCGACGTCGAACGGTTCGACGCGTTCCTCGCGTATCTCGTTGCGGTCGGCTTCGCTGACGAGAAAGCAGCGCTCCGATAACCAGATCCCCCATTCACACCGAGGGGGGCGAACGGACACGACCACACAAGCAGTGCCGACACCGAGTGCAGCAACCCGAGCGAAATCCACTTAGAACTGGTAGCAAGCGACATCCTCCCCTCCGCAGGTCGGACACGTCTCAGTATCTGCCGAGAGGGTCGTGCCACAGTGGCGGCACTCATACAGCGTGGCCGTGTCGGCCGTGCTGGGTCTGATGACCCCGCGAAGCACATCGACGAGCCCCATGCTCTCGATGGTATTCTCGCACCGATTGTTAATCCCAGCCTCCGATAGCGGCCCCGATATCCCTCTCAGGAGCACCGTCGTTTGTTGTGCGCCCCCGAGGGGTGCGGCGCGTCTGAACTGACGCACTCGCCGTGAACTCGATTCGGTGAATACAATGGTTACAGCCAGTGATCCGTCGGTCTCGTTCGAAGAGACCGACACCCGACACGACGAGATGCACAGTACCATCGAACAGTGGATCGACGACCTCGTCGCCGGCGTCGACGACGCGCAGGCCAGCGAAGAGTTCCAAGAGTGGCTCGACGTCCAGAGTCGCTTCCACGACTACTCCCATCGCAACACGCTGCTCATCAAGCTGCAGTGCCCCGAGGCGACGAAGGTCGCCGGCTACAACACCTGGCGGAACGACTTCGACCGGTACGTCCAGGAAGGCGAACAGGCGATCTGGATCTGGGCACCGATCATCACGAAGCAGTGCCCGGAGTGCGAGAACTCGCCCAGCTACCACGAGGACAGTGAGTGTGAATACGACGAGACGGTACCCGACGAGTGGTCGAAAGGACTCGTCGGGTTCAAGCCGACTGCTGTCTTCGACGTCTCGCAGACCGACGGCGAGCCGCTTCCCGAACTGGAGACGGAGGCAACCGGGGATGCCGAGGACTTGGTTCCGACACTGACCGACGCAGCGTCGGACCTCGGCGTGACGGTTCGTATCGTCGAGGCCGACGACTGGGAGCATGGCAATGCGATGGGCGTCTGTGAGTCCCGGAGCCTGCATGACCTCCAGCCGGTCGTCAAGGCGAAAGCTCGCGAGAATCAGGCCGATCTCGCGGTCACCCTGATTCACGAGTACGCTCACGCGCTACTGCATTTCGACGTCGACGACGACACCGAGCGAGCGAAACGCGAAGTCGAAGCGGAAGCCGTCGCGTACATCGTTGGTCGGTTTCTCGGACTAGACACGAGCGGGTCAGCGTTCTACCTCGCCGCATGGGAGAACGACGATGCGGAGGTGATCCAGGATCGGCTCGGTCGAATCAGTTCGACCGCCCAGGAGATTATCGGGACGGTCGCCGAGAGCTGAACTCGTGGTCCGTGCCGATTAACCAACAGTCGGACGCCAATACGGGTCTTCGTTGGTTAAGTTTATCAGCGCCCGCCGAGGGGCGGAGGCGCAGTCCCGTCTCCATCGACCCATGACCGACCAGTACCTAACTACCGTTCTCGAGGAGGCGGAACGAGTCGCAGAACACCACGACCAGGTCGCCCAGTCTACCGACCATCCGGAACACGAGTATCTCCGGTACGCCGTTCTCCGGCTGCTCGAAGGTGAGGCTAACGAGCTGTCGGTGGACATGCCACAGATTGACGGCGTGACTGTCGGATACGGAGAGGACAACGCGATGTTCGACAGCTGGGGCGACGACGTCGAGTGGTGGGAGACCGTTCCGCTGCAGGAGGAGTGTACCCGCTTTCGAATATTCTACCCCGACGAGTACGAGACCGTTCCGCGGATCATCGTCGACGTGATGGCCGCACTCGGCGCGTGGCGCGTCTGGACCGGCAGTGCTGCCGCCTGTGGCTCCTACGACCATCGCGATCGGCGGGAAGTCCACTATCTGTGGCCGGAGGGTCATCCGATTGAAGACCTGCTGCAGGATCAGCTCCAGACTCCTCCCGGCGCCGTGGCGTCGGACGGTGGACGAACTGGCGATGTTCGCGACCGGATGGTCGTCACGAAGCACTCGAACCAGTGTGCAGACCTCGAACCGCGAACTCGACGGGCCGTCGACGAAACAATGGCAGTCTCGCTGCTCAAAAAGGGTGGCCGGTACGAGGTGCAGTCAGCCTCGGGGAGGTGGTACGAGGTCGACGTAATTAGCGAATCCTGCACCTGTCCGGACTGGCAGCAACGAGAGCCCGAGGGCGGCTGCAAACACATCCGCCGGGTAGACCACGAAATCAAGCAAAGACGGGTTCCTCGCCCGGACGGTCGACTCCCGACTGAATCGAACCAGGCGTAATTAACCAACAGAGCTATGAATTGATGGCTTCTGTTGGTTAACACGAGGCGACAGCCAATGCCCTACGAGCCACCGACGCCACCGGCAGAACTCCCGACAGACATCGTCAATTCCCTCAACGGGTACGCTCCAGATCAGCTCCAGCAGGTCGCACGCTACGCCGAGGAGCTAGCAGAGCACAAAGCTCGCGAGGCCCGCCTCGAGGAGCAATCAGATGACGACGAAGTCGAGGATCGGCCGAATGACCTCCCGGACGACGTCCCGTCGAAAGCCACAATCACGATCAAGGAGATCAACGACAACCGGTACTACTACTGGCAGTGGCGGGAGGGAGAAAAAATCAAGTCAAAATATAAATCGCCAGTCAATCCCGACGAATAAGACGAACTCTGCCGACATCTCGTAGTAGATCGGTCACTCTGTGGATTCGCGGGTTCGAGAACCTGCTGACAAACTGCGTTGATGATGAGTGACTGCCCCGTCCCTAACGGGCTGTAGAAGCATATTTGGTGGACGATCCCCTTGGAGTGTAGGCCGTAGGTAGGTAATGGATTCTCGAGCGAGGTCCTGCCTCGAGAGGTGGGTGACACCCCCACCCCTTTTTCGAGTTGTAACAGAACAAGGGTGGGGTGGGGAGAGAAAGCCGAAGAAGGCTCAAACAACTCGAATAACCGGTTTTTAGAGGTATCACGCCTCCTTACCCCGAAATTCTACATAGGACTATAAGATGGGAACCTTTATGTCCCATGGTAGCAAACAACATCCGCACTAGGTGGTTCTCACGAACGATACGTAAGGAAGCTTACGTATCCGTGAGTAGTAGGATCGACATGGGTTTGTTCGAGGAACACCGTGAGAATCGCTGTTTGAAGCTCTCTACCGCAGTTTCGTGGTGTTTCGATCTCGTCTAACAGCTCATCTGTCCCTCCCGCTGTTGTGCGTTACAACTCGAAAAAGGGGTGGGGGTGTGAGGACTCTCCCGTGGAGTAGTGGTCAAGCTGGTCTTCGAGGATGGTTCGTGACTTCTCTTGGGTGGGTTCTCAACGGGTGGGCTGAACTACTTCCGACCAATACTATTGATATGACACGACCGGGCGTCAAGAATATCTCGAAACCGTGTTAGAGGCTCCCAATCCGTTACAACTCGAAAAAGGGGTGTGTGGCTAGATTCGATTTAATCTTTGACACGACTATACAACTCGAAATAGGGGTGCGTCTCTGTATCGAAACCGGTTCGACACTTAGAATGAGGAGACTGCCGACTCAGTAACTCCACCGGGTGAATCTTCGAGATTACAAATCGAAATAGGTTGCCTTTACCTATTTATAGTAGGCCCACAGAGGATTGGGTATGGGTGATGAATCGCCGGTTACAGATAACCAGACGGAACAGTCTGAATCTATAACGGAGGTTCCCGGAGAGCACGGAGAGAGTAACTCCGAGGAGTCTACCAGCAGTCAAACTACGCTCGACGATTCTGGTAGCGGGATCTCGATTATGGACGAGCTCCAATCTGAATCTGTTGAGACTGTCTTCGAAAACAAGGATTTGGTTCGTCCGGATACGATAATCGACGAAGATCGGATCGTTGGTCGCGATGAGCAGTTGAAGACCGTCATCACAAATCTCAAACCCGCTCTCCAGAACCACGGCATTCCGGAGATGTTGCTGACTGGGCCGTCTGGAACGGGGAAATCCCTGATTATCCATGCTGTCTGTAAGAAAATCGTCGAGCTGAGTGAGGCTCAGGGAATGCGGTTCGGTGTGTTTTCAATAAACTGCGAGGGCCCAGGTACGACCAGTCGTGCAGTCTATCGTCTCATTCAAGAAGCGACGGCAAATATCGATGAAGAACCGGGAGTTCCCGAGAGTGGGGTCTCGACAGACCAGAAACTCGAGCGCCTGTGGGAAATCATGCGCGAACACTATGACGGCGTAATTTTCGTCTTAGACGAGGTCGACATGCTCGACGGCCCATACTCGGAACCAGAATATAATTCACTCCTTTACCAACTCTCGCGGGCTCGAGACCTCGGCCGGTTTGATGGCCCCGTTTCCGTCACTGCGATAACCAACTACGTCGATTTCATGTCTGATCTCAATAGCCGCGCGAATAGCTCATTCAATCCAGACGAGATCTTCTTCGAGGATTACGACGCAACGCAGCTTCGACATATCCTCCGCAATCGTGAAGACGCCTTCAAGCCTGAGGCTCTCGCGGATGACGTCGTCCCACTCGTCGCCGCGTTCGGCTCTCAGACACACGGTGATGCACGGAAGGCTATCGATCTGCTTCGGTGGTCCGGGGAATTAGCCGATAAACAAGGAGACGAGCGTGTCGAAGAATCACACGTCCGGACTGCCCAGGACCGATATGACTCCGATCGGAAATTACGGCATATCGGTGGACTCTCGACGCAAAAGAAGCTCTGTATCTTCGCCGTTGCTGCGACAGACCACTACTCAAATGCCAGTGTGGACTGGATTCCGGCCGGACCCTCCTACAGCCTCTACCAGTTCGTCTGTGACACTCTCGGAGCTGATTCCTATGGCCGAGAAACCTTCGTGAACCATGTTACTGAACAGGCGACCTATGGCATCCTTGAGTTCGACCGTCGTGGTCGAGGACGGGGAAAAGGCATCCACATGCACTTCGACCTCGCTGAAGACCCTGAGTCGATTATGGAACGAATCCTAGAGGACGATCGTTTTGCTAACCTGGAACAAGAAGAAGAGATGATGCGCTCTATCGCGAAATCGAAAATGAACGGGTTCCTGAACTAGAGTCCCGACTGAGGCCTCCAATTTGACCCCCCTTTCGTTTACAACTCGAAATAGGGGTGTGTCTCGGATATCGATCTTCGACACGGGAGCGGCCGTTCGCGTTACAACTCGAAATAGGGGGGTGTGTTTTTGCGATGTACTCACAAGTGGATGCCCATCGCGATCCGCAGCTGCCTTCGTTTCGAGTAGGCAACTGTGGACATCGTCCGTGAAGCTGGAACACCGGATAGATGGGCTGTAGAGGGCGTAGGCAGCATATTTACAACACGAAATAGGGGTGTCTTACAACACGAAATAGGGGTGTCCACCGCACCCCTATCCCATTTACAACTCGAAAAACGGGGGCTGGTCAGGTCCAGTCCGTGATACCACGTACCTGGGTTTCATCGAGTTCTCGTCGAATATCGGTTCGATCCCACCCAAGGGGAGACAGCACGCTTTGGGCGGTCGACGAGTTCGTCGTGTGGTGTCGACTGCCGGTGGATGTCGATGGTCGCACCGAGGTCGACGAGGATCTGGTAGAGCGTCCGGAATCGGGTGTAGTTGCGCCAGCAGTTGACGTAGGTGGCCTCAACGTCCAGGACCTCTTCACGCAGTCCCTCAGTGACGAACTTCGAGATACAGATTTTGCCCGTTCCGCTGGGTCCGGTGACGATAGCCGTGTCGGCGGGTTCCCCGTTCGTGATGGGCTCGAGGACGCTAGAGAGGTGGTTGAGCCGACAGCTAGGTACTCTATGGCGTCCTGATTGCGAGACCGTCCGTGCGAAATGCCCTGTTTGGCGAGGGGATTGACTGTTCAAAAAGACGAACCAGCCACGTTACTACAGAACGCTAATCAAACACCTCTTCGATACGTCAAATATGGCAGACGACAGGACCGAGGGTGTGATCGTCCACCTCGTGGACAAGCACGGGGAGGGCGAGATCGAGCGCGAATACGACGACTGGGAGATTGTGGACGAGGGATGGATTAGATGCATCGGCCCGTCGCATGGTGGCGAACTCGACAGTGGCCACGTACCCGTCTCGTACTACCCACCCGAGCGTGTGGTCTCCGTCGACGTTTACGAGAAGCCTTCACGAAAGTCGGTCTGACGCGCCGGCAGCGAAGCACTCCCGTCCAGCTCTGGAATCGATTAAACCGGGAGAGCAAAGCAAACGTTCTCCACCTCTGGCGCAAGTGAGATGACTCGAGCCTTCCGCTGCAATTCTTGGCGCCGGTCTTCGATACGCTGCTCAAGTTTGTTGAGCCGTTCTTGTTGACCACGGATCGCGATGTCCATATTCGACCCGGCCTCTGCTTTCCGCTCATAGTTCTCGATGAACTCCTCGATCCGCTGGCGTTCAGCCTCCGCATACTCCTCGAGGTCATCCAGTTCTTGCTGGGTCTCCTCTCGGCGGCGCTCGTGTAGTTTCTCTCTTAAAGAAGTCACCTGCTGGCTGATGTACCGGTCCGCGGCTTCTCGCAGCTGATCCTGACTCTGTATCAGCGATTGCACCCGGTCCGCGTCGGGCGACCCTTTGATACTGTCACCCTGAACAACGCGCTGACCCATCCGCTGCCGGGGGTCATGATGGCGGGCATCGACATACACAGGGATCATATCTTCCCGAATGACCTCGCCCGTCCCGTCCTCGAACGTTACACGGTAGTTGTACGCAATCCCCGGTTCGTCGACGAACGGGAGGAGCTTTAGCCCAACATCGCCCTGCTCACCATCCAGGATTTGCTGCATAAGCCGCTGGACCAGATCATCATCGGGTGAGACGTAGTCGATACCATCGTGGTCCATCGCGAAGTCTCGGCTGAAGGTGAATGGCCCGTACTCCTCGTCCGGCCCTTGCCGTAGGGAGCGTGGCAGCTGTGCCCTGTAGAGATTGCTCCCGGCTTTCTCGACGTCGCCACCGAGCGCCTCGACGCCGCGCTCAACGAACTCGTGGATGTCGGCCTCCGTCCCGTAGACATCCTCGGACTCGTCCATCACCTCCTGAATCTTCTCTCGGCTCTCCTGGTCAAACGTGCTCGTGTCGATGAGGCTGCGTTCGTACCACTCCTGGAGCGTACGTTGACGCTCGTCGATGAGCTCCTCGAGTTCCTCCTTGGTTGCACTCGCTGGTTCGTCGTTCTGGATGGACTCCATGATGAGCGAGTCGACGTTGATGTCGTCGAGCATCCCCAACACGTCAGCCGTGTTGCCGAGTTTGCCGCGGATGTTCTCGACCTTGTTCTGGAGCATGTCGAAGATCTCGCCCTCGCGCGTGTCCTCGAACGTGAAGTTCCAGACCTTGACCTCCTTGTCCTGCCCGTAGCGGTGGAGCCGGCCGATCCGCTGCTCGAGGCGGTTCGGGTTCCACGGCAGCTCGTAGTTCACCATGATGTGGCAGCTGTGCTGGAGGTCAATCCCCTCGCTCGCTGCGTCGGTCGCAAATAGCAGCCGGGACTGACCGTGGTTAAATTCCTCCTCAATGCGGGCACGTTCCTCCTTGTCGACGTCACCGTGGATGACGAGGATCTCGTCGGCCCAAGGTTCGTCTTTCACGAGGTCGAGGAGATAGTCCAGCGTGTCCCGATACTCGGTGAACAGGAGGAGTTTCTCGTCGGGTTGCTCTTCTAGCAGCTGCTGGATGTAGCGGCGGACCTTCTGGGCCTTCGAGTCGACGGAGATGCCTTCGGCGAGGGAGACGAGGTCGCGGAGCGTTTCGATCTCCTCCTCGAGTTGCGCATCGCTCTCGGTGACGGTCAGCGCGGAGAGTTCCTCCTCGGCTCGTTGTTTGTCCTCTTCGTCGAGGTCTTCGCCGTCGAGGTACGCGGACGCCTCCTCCGAGAGGTTCGTGGAGGTCGACTGCTCGTCGACGAGGTCGCCCAAACGACGGCTCAGCGTCGCTTGGATGGCGCCGATGCTGCTGACAAGGCGCTTCTGCATCAGTGCCATCGCGAACCCGACTGCTGGCTCGTTCAGCTTCTCGGAGCGGTTGTAGACGTTCTGGACATAGTCAGTAACGGCCCGATAGAACTGCCGCTCGTCGTGGGTCATCTCCACGGGAACGGTGTTGACCTCACGGTCGGGGAAAATGCGTTCGCCGTCATCGTCGTACAGCGTTTGCTTTCCGCGACGAATCATCACGCGGTCGACGGCCTCCTTCGAGAGGTCTTGGTCCTGCGCTACGAGGAAGGGATCGATGTACTCGACGAGCGAGCGGAACGCCTCGCCCTTGCCGTCGTGTGGCGTCGCGCTGAGCAGCAGTAGGGAATCGGAGTTGCCCGCGACCCGTTCGACCATCTTCGACGTCTTACTGGGGGACTCGCCCCGTTTGGCGGCCTTGTGCGCCTCGTCGACTATCACGACGTCCCAGAACGCCTCCTCAAGCGCAGGCTGGAACTCGTCCTGCCGGAGGAAGGCCTGACTCGTGACCATCTGCTGGTGGTCCTGATCCCAGATGTTGGCCTCCTCGCCGAGTCGTCGGCGTTCGCCCTCGACCCACTGGCGGTCGGCTGGCGTGAGGTCGATGTCGAAGAAGCGGTCCATGTCCCGAATCCACTTCTTTTGGAGGTGTGCAGGGACGACGAACAGGACGCGGTCGGCGCGGTTGCGCGCGGTAAGCTCTTTGAGGATAAGCCCCGCCTCGATGGTCTTCCCGAGGCCAACGTCGTCGGCGATGAGCGCACGTTGGCGCAGCTTCTGCATCACCCAGTTGACTGCGGCGAGCTGATACGGTTCGAGGCGGACCAGCGAATTCGAGATACTCAGTAGCTGCCCCTGCTCGTGGGCGATCTGCAGTTGAAGCGCCTGCGAACGCAGATCGAACCACTCGGCCGAGACAGCCTCGTGGTCGGGATGTAGCTGTTCGGCTGACGCCGAGCGTAGTTCCCCAAGCTGATCGCGTTTGGGTTCGACCTCGACGTCGTCGATACAGACGGTCTTCACCCCGGCGTCTTCGACGTAGGCCCGGAGATAGTCGAGATCGCCGACTGAATACTGCTTGATGACTTCAGCTCGTCTACCGTTGAGGAGGATTTTTTCCCCCGACGTCAAGTCGGCTTTTCTCATTTGGTATAGTGCAGTAGTTGAAAGTGGGTCAAATTCGGAAGACAGTTTTGTTTCTATTATGTTATTTTAGACGAATGCGTACGGACCGTTGATAGTGTAGAAAACGAACAGAAAAATCCACTTCTAGCATTCCGAGGCCTAGTTAGTAGCAAGAATCGTCTCTGCCTTCTCACTCCCAACCCCGTCTATTTCCATCAGGAATTCTTTATTAACATCATTCAGGTCGGCAGGCTTTTTTATACCTTTGTCATTCAGTGATTCGGCTATAGTCTCACCAATACCATCGATGTCTTCGAGAGCTTTCTCAGACCTCTGCCGGAACAATTCAGGTTGATCAACTAATTCGCTGTAATATCGCAATAGTGTACCCCTGAAAAGATCTTGTAGGTTAGATCGCCATTCTGGCTCGATTCTTTTTGATTCATATACGCCTTCCTCGTCTTCTTCTGCTGCAGAGTTTATTTGTAAATCAAAGGTTTCTGGTTGTTTCTTGAACTTGATTTCTAACTCGATGCGGTCAGAGGAGGACTGATTCTTGAGGAACCCTCGGAAAGAACTGAAATAGAAGTCGCCTTGCCCAACGCGTTCATTGACGAACTGGCTTTCGCGAAGGCCCTTGCCCTTCAGAACTGCATTTGTAATCCGTCGCAAGTCCTGACTTACATCATCGTCAGAAATTTCATTTTCCGTTATTTCATCGTCCTCAGACTCGATCTCCGTGATGTCTATCTCAGACTGGCCTTCCTGTTCGATTCCTAGTTCAAGTAAGTAGTCCAGTTTCCAATCCCCATGCGTCTCTTGTAGAAAGCTATCAACAAGCTTCACTCGGTCTTTCGAATCAGGAATGTCTTTAAGCGATATGTCCTGACGCTGTATCAGTTCTCTCCGCTCCTCAACTCTTCTTTGTTCCCATCCTTCAAAAAAGTCTGAGACTGCCTGAAATTCATCAGCGTTTCTGTATTCTTGACGACCTACTCTGGTGCCGTCATCTCTCTTAGAATCTAGAGAGAATTCAACGGTCTTCTCCTGCGAGCTCAGGAACTTCTGCTTGGTAGCCGTTTTATGATTATATGATAGTACGATATTAATACCGTCTTCTTTGGTATTAATACTCTTCAGTTCTAATTCTTTATTCTTATGAAATTTATGTTCTTCATTCATATATCCGACCAATTCATCAACTAATTCTTCATCGGATTCTTCTGACTCAACAATAAATGCAGTTGCCTTCTCGGTAGAATCCTTATTCAATACTTCATCCTTCATTAGCCGGAGCTTTTCCTCACCGATGTATGTCCTCTGGAAGATCTTAGAGATATCCGTCTTTGCTCCAGCATGAACGAGTAATCTAGAGTTTTGTCTGAGAAATTTCTGAGTATTTTTCAAGCCGAACTTCTCCTCTACCACAACCCTGAGGTCTTGATCATCAGGATATTTTTCATCGATTCTTTTGACGTTGGAGCTATCTTCTCTCATTTTTCTGAATTGATGTCTTCGGTGTGGGATTTGAACTCGACTCGTGGTAAGTACTCAAATCGATACTCCTTGTTTTCGGGGAAAAAGGCGGACTTGGCGTCGTTAACCATCCCCTCAAAGTCGCTATCGTCCGTTTCAGTAGTTTCAGTATATACATACACCCAAATGTCGTCGACATCAAGGGCTCCATTCTCCTTCAGTGCCTGATACAGATACTCTAGACTGTCATATGAGAACTCATCGAAAAGGTATACTATTGTAACTTCTTGGCTAATCATCTTCTCAACATCATCATTAACAATCGTGTACTCTAGTTTAGAGTATATTATATCCGAATAGAGGTAGTCGTAAGAAATGGCCTCCCTTCGCTGTGGAGCACTCTTGGGTTCATGGATTGAAGGATAGAAAAATTCCAAATTTCCTTTGCGAATCTCATTACCTTGTGGGTCGGTACCTTCGGTGTATTTATCGCGTATTTTGCTGTGTTGGTTGTGAACACTCGCAATTCGGTTCAGGTCGTCGTTCGCCAGAACTAGGAGATGATATGGACCGCCACGAAGTTCCTTGATTGAAAGATCATCAACGTATTTGTCAAATTCCTCTGAGTCAAAGTTGTCCGTGTCTTCATCAGCAACATCATTGGTCCATGCCCCTAAGATTCCACTATCGACTACTAGATCCTCGCCAAGACTAATTCTTTCATTGAATTCCTCAGAGCGTGAGACACACTCCAGCGCAGTTCTAGATTGTGTGGCCGCTTTCTCTAATGAATTTCCTCTCCAAGAGGCCCATTTCTTCGATTTCGATTCAAGCGTGACTCCTCGACGCTTCCCTGTATAGGGATCGTCGTACGCTAGAAACCCATCAATTCCATGAGTGTCCCTCTTATGAGTCCGTTTTTCGCAGGGAACATCACGTTCAAGCTCTGCCTTTTCTTCCCAGCCTAAATCCTTAAGAAGAGTTTTTAATCGCTTATTCGCCCGCTCTCCCGTCAAGTGCTGTTCTTCTGCCATTATGGTTTGTGAACTTCTGTGATTGCTTGTCTAACTGCGCTCCAAACCTCATCATCCTCTTCTACGTTAGTATAGAGTTGAACAGAACCACTTCTATAGAAGCCGACCTTGACGTGATTTCCTTCCAAGATTAGACCAAGTCGCAGTACAGAAATCTGACCTTCACTGCCGTCGATTATCTCCTCAATAGTGTTATTATCTGCCTGCTTGATAGTGTACGTTCCAGAGATTGAGTCTTCAGCTTCAAAATTAGTGATTCTGAGGCTACTCACTTCTTGAACAGACTTCCTCGCTCGGAAGTAATCATAGAGCTCAGATAGCTCAAGTGGGATGTCTCGCACACTGACGGCCCAATCTGTTACCTCTCCTATTCTTGTCGTTACTTTCCTAGTGTCTCCTTGGTTGGAGTACACTTCGAGAAATTCATCTGTAGCATTGAGATAGAACGGGATAGGTTCCTTTCTCTTGATCTCAATATTCTTTACTTCATCTATTTCTTCGTCGAACGTCCTCTGATTCACGACACTCTTCTCAACGAGATACCCAGAAACTGTGCTCCCCCCGTCTCTGACAATTTTGAATCCAAACCCATTATCTGAATTGTACGGGTAGCTAGCGATATCATCAAGCACAGACTCTGAAGACTCGTTTAGTGAAAGCAGTGAGAAATTTGCCGTGAATGGGGAGGACTGTATCATCTCAGTCTCCTCATGTACAGCCGTAGTATTGTTCGACCGATATAAATTTTTCCAGAAAGTACACTCGTTACTTCCCAAGCGAGTCGAGAGAGTGCTGCCTGAACGCCACGAAATAGTCAGATTTTGTATGATTTGGGCGGCGGTCTTTGCTGCTACTGCGGTTCAGATTGAGACAGCTCCAATCCACTGATCCAAACAAGCGAGATCTACCGAATCACGGCGGTCTCTGCCGATAGCTGTCGCTCATCGCCTACTGAGCAGGCCGTGGGCTGACCGGGGTCAGCCCGCGGCCATTGCCTGTGATGCCGGTACACCAACCCCGTTCGCTTTGATCTTCCACTGCCGACGCAATTTCTCTTCCAGTTCGTGACGTATCCAGTCACAGAACGTCTTGAACGTGAACTCGTCGGGTAGGTCGCGCCCGCCCCGCCGTAGGCGGGCGACGACCGCCCACCGCAGTACGAGCCACAGGTTCTCAAGGAGTGCTGCGACTAACATGATGGCAAACCGCACGACGGGATCACGACGACGCGTGATCCCGCGTGCTTGCCGTAGCAACCGATAGGTCGTTTCAATGCCTGAACGCGTCCTGATAGTACTCTTTTTTAATCTCCGCTAATTCGGCATCAATATCGTTGAGTGAAAACTTACTTGATTCAACAAATTTTCACTCGGATAAGCGCGGGATCTCTTGAAGGGATACCATATAAATTTTCCAGAGATTCGTGTAATAAATACCTATTCCTGAGTTATAGTGACGAAATTAAGCACGAACTCCTGTGGGAGAACCCCACCGTGGTAGAAGCGAGCATCGGGAAGTCCCTGATTGCGGAAGCGCTGAATCGGATCAGCGAGGACACTGATTTTCGTGTCGTCGTCAAGGTAGCCGAGGTGAGCGTTCTCGTCGAGGAGGACACCGGGTGCATCCCCGTCGATGTCTGTTCCGGCCACCCAGCGGCGCGTCACTTGCTCCGCCTCGTCTGGTGGATAGATGCCATCAAGATCGATGCTCTGGGGAAGGGAGACGAAGCCGTGGTCGGCGAGGATGTATGCGCGGTCCCACTCTCCCTGGTCGAGCTTCTCACAGATGATGTCCGAGATTTTCTCGATGCGGTCGCTGAACAGCGCCTCGAAGTCGGTCAGTTCCTCTTCACCGGCCTTGTCGAGGTCGTTCCAGTAGTACGCGACGCGGGTGTTGCTCCACCCCGACTCGTCGTCCTCGCTCTGCATAATGTAACTCCAGCCATCGTCCTTCAGCATCTTCTCGCGCTGGTAGTTAGTGATCTCACGGCCGTTGCGTTCCGGAACGAGTTCCCCGTCGTCGAGTTCGATGTTGAAGCTGAACTTGCTCCCGGGCGTGAGTGCGGCCTTCCCAAAATCAGTATCCGAGGGGAGTGTTCCGACCCACGCGGTCTCGTCGACTTCGAGGCCCGGGAGTTCACGACGGACGGACTCCGCCAGTTCGTGGGCGAGGTCGAAACGCAGCGCGTCGACGATGAACAACGCGACGCTCTGCCCACTCTGGAGATGTTCTTGCTCCTGGTCGAAGAACTGGTGGGCGTAGTTTTCGCCGACGAACGGTGAGCCTGCCTCGATCTGGTCAACGACCAGGTCGCCGAGATCGCTGAGGTAGTCGAGGTAGCGTGACTCAGTCAGCGACGTGCGCAGGTCGTCGAGACTCGCCGTCGCGGGGTGTTCCTCGGGGAGCCCGTGCTCGGGCTCGCCCGAGATGATGAGGTTGAACACGGCGTTGTCGATCTGCCAGGTTCCATCGTCAACGTCACCGTAGAGGTCGACGACGTCAGTCGTATCGCCGCGCTCTTCCCATGTTTCGAGTTCGTGTGCGAGCTTGGCAACCTCGACAGCTTGGTTCCAGACGCTCGTCCACGGGACGTCACCGTAGGTCGTTTCGAGACGCTGGTAGCGTGTGGCCGCTCGGGTCGTACACGTCTCGTACTCACCGTCGTGGAACGCTTGCAGCCACTCGTTCCAGAGTTCGTGTTCGAGCGAGGCGTCGACGGGACAGTCGGCCAGTTCCCACGGGTCGTCGTAGGACCGAAGGATGTCGTGCCAGAACTGCGCGTCCGGATCGAGGTACACGTGCGCCAGCTCTTCGGCCCGTTCTGGGTCGACCTTGCTCAGTAGCGACTGGAGTTCAGGTCGGGAAATCCCGAGTCCCGAACTGGACTCGGGTCGGTATTCGGCGTCGAGCAGTGACGGATCGAGCCCCTCCTCGACGAGCCACTCGGCGACGGCCCAGCGCCGCGTACGTTTCACGAGAACGTCCTCGTCGGTGACGCCGTCGACGGCCGCGACGCCGTTGTCGACCAACAGATCGCGAATCTGTAGCAGATCGGCGGTCTCGTCGGGAAGGTTCTCGGCGCCGTGTTCGAGAACGAACTGAACCGGGTCCTCGTGGCCATCGAGGACGATCTTTGTCTGGAGGCCCTGGAGCGTCGGGAGGCCCCCTTCGCCGTTGAGCTCCTGGAAGAGCGTCTTGGCGACCTGTTCGCGGTCACCTTCGTCGACGTCCTCGTAGGCCGTGCGGATCGAAGCCGCTTGGATGCGGTCGTTCTCGAAGCAGCGTGCGGCGAGCTTTCCGATGTGCGCTTCGACGACGCCACCGGTGTTCTCGACATCCTTGAACCAGTCTACGTCGCCGCTGTGAGCCTGTGGTACGTACCAGACGGTTCGGTCGCGGGGCGCGTCGGCGCGCAGCTCGAGTGGTGTCTGTTCGGCCGCATGGAACTCACAGCCCAGAGAATGGCTGACTTCTTGGACGATGTCGCGGAGGTAGCCACCTTCGTCCCACCAGAGCACGACCGGGTCCTCGTCGGCTGCCTCATCAATGGCAGTCTCGATGGCGTCTTCAGCGCACTGTGGGAGAGTTTTTGTTGCGGGCATTATTCTGCAGCTTTTCGATCTACTGCTTGTAAGAGCTCTTCGCGGGTTTCTGTGCCAATTCGGGCGACGCCGACTCGCTGATAGGAAATCACCTGACAGCCTTTGTCCTCTAGTTTTTCGAAGTCAACGGATTCGAGCGTACTTCGCGCAGCGCCGATACACCAGATAGAGCCCGGCTTAGCCTCTTCAACGAGTTCTGACCAGATATCGCCTGCTGTTTTCTCGAAAGCGTCCGTCGACAGTAGTATCACCATCACGTCCGCCTCTTCCGCAGCAGTCAGAAGTTCATTCTGCGCGCTTTCCCAGAGGTTTGTAGATGTCTCTTGGTTAGCTTTAGTGATATTTTCAATCGACTGGTTTCCATTGAGTAAACCGAACTCTTCGGAGAGAACGTGGAGACTGGTCTCAGCCGATTCAGAGAGTTCATCAGTTAATCCGGCCACCATTCCGAACAGGCCTTGGAAGTACTCCTTCGCGGGCTTTGTTTGGTCATCGGCGGTCGTGTTAGAGCCTTCAGCGAAGATGTGTGCCTTCATCAGATTACCCTGTCTTGAACGATTTCAGAGATGATCTCAGCGTCTGCGATAGGCTGGATATTTATCTTGACACCGTGGGCCTGATTGGGGCGATATCCTTCAGTGGTGATCTCTTGGATCGCCCTTTTTTCCCAGTTGTTTGGAGCCCTTTCCTGCAGATACTCACAACCCTCGGTAATATCCTCGGCGAGCGATTTGTATTCATCGAGGTGTGCGCCGAGTTGTGCAAGTAGTTCTGTGTCCTTCTCCAGGAGATCCTCCTTCGGAGCCCCGTCCTCGTCGAGGTAATCTGACCCTTCGCGCTCAAAGTAGTATGTCATGAATAGGATTCCGTTACTGGAATAATGATCGGAACCGACGAGGTCTTCGAAGTACTGGAGGAGATCGTACTGATGGGGTGCAACTGGCTCATCGGCGTCTTTCGAGTAGGATTCGCATGCGTTTTCAAGTCCTTCGAGTCCCTCTATCCACTCTTCCCGGTTGTTTTCAACCGTGTCGAGGAAGGTCGGGCTGAAGCGATCCTCGAACCATTCGCTGTCATGTAGTCCGTGGAGTCGGTCGAGAGCGTCGAGTCGCCGTTGCGTTTGCTTTCTGAACTGGCAAACCTTCTGTTTAAGTTGCGCTGCACGTTCCTGAGCATCTACAGGCCACTCACGTTGGCTTTCGCGCATCAGCTGCTGGAGCGCATCTTCGAACCGTTCAATCTGTTGGAGACCGCTAACTGAACGTTTGTACTCGTCTGTTGCTGCAGCCTGTTCGCTCGGTGATAGTGAATCATCGTTTCGTCGGCGATCTGCGGCACTACGTTGATCTCTCAGTGCCACCTTTCGGGGCTCCAGATACTGCGTTTGCAGCCGATCGAAAATACCCGCGTCGAGGCTATGATAGTCGATATAGCAGGCGAAACCTTCTCCGGTGGAGTTAGATACCATTCGTTTCGACGTAAGCCGCCAGAGAATCGGTACGTTCTCCATCCGTTCGATATGGTATTCAAATAGATCTTCGGTGACCCACGTACGGATGTTTGGGTAAGCATCCGTGTCGGCCTGTTTTGAGCCGAGAAGGGAGTCGATCTCAGTTAGTCTCGCAGGCGTCTCCTCACCGTAATATTGCTCCAAGCGTCCCGCGATCCGCTCGACGATATCAGGTCGATTGTCGATGCTCGGAATCGCCACGATCCCGTCGTTTGATTCACGAACTTCAGTTAGAACGCAATAATGGAGCAGCTCTTTCGCGTGTTCCCGAACTACATCGTCATCGATTGAAACCGTCTCCGCTTGCTGGTCGTTTGACCCCGGATTCGTGCCAGTTCGAAGCAGGATTTCGGTCTGAATCTCTTCCCGGTCATCCGCCCCGATCTGCAGGTGCTCGTAAACGAGGTCGTCGATAGTGTTTGCAAGGGATTCCAGACGCTGTTGTATCTCACGTTTCCGCGTTTCCACCGCACGAACAGCTGAGGCTATCGATTCGTTGGCTTCGACGCGCTGATTGATGTCTTTCGGGTCGATTGCTTCTTCTTCCGTATACGGGTGGTCGTAGAAGAACGAACGGTCTCCTGGCAAGATTGCGGGGCCGCCGTAGTATGGACTGGTTGGATCATAGCTTCGCAGTGCTTTGACAAGCTTGTACTGATCATGTGCGAGCTCGGCTAGTTCGGATAGATTTGCGAGTTCGTCTACCCACGGTATGCGCCCGAGGTCGCCAACTGTCCACTCCCGTTCGGGCGTGAGCGACAGGAACAGTCCGTGATACAGTGTCGAGTTAAGCACGCTCATTAGTATCCACGGTGATACCTCATGAGGGAAACACATGGGACCGCGCTGATCAAAGATTGACCCCTCCGGTAGGTAGCCAAATCGCCGCCCCGTGGATTTGATATACGTCCAAGTCAGCCCCTCTCGTCCGTAGTAGCGACTGTTCTGTAGTCTTGAGCCTGGTAGGGGACGCATCTCACGACCGTTGTTACGGAAGTTGACCATCCTATCGACGTTCGGCATGACCCAGGCATCGGACCCGCCCTTAGCATACGGTTTAAATGATTCATTCCCCGCTGGGACTTCCCAGAACTGTCGAACGAACCGGTCGTTGTTCCCTGTTGCGAGCCCCTGTGCAATATCTGCGATTCCCTCCCCCTCGATGTCGCTTGCGCTCGGGTCGATCTTGCTCGTGGATTGGTGTAGTTCTCGGGCGCTTTGGGGGAGCGTATAGCTTAGCGGCGTCCACGGGATTTGAGAGAGTTCTTCGAGCGGGATGTTGAATATTCGCCGCACCTCACCCTCGGTAGAAGGACCAAGACAATCTATGAACGCTCGTTCCTTTTCATCTGGCTCGACATCGTAGAGCCGGACGAATGTTCCATTTTGTTCCCTCGAACTGTTGTTCCTCACTATAGTACCAACGGTACGGACAGTCGCGTTGTCGAGAATCCCCTTCCCGAATTCTGTCAGAAAGTCGAATGAACCGAGCTCACCGACGAAGTCCTCCCGGAAGTCTCGGAACGTTCGACGGAACATGAATGAGCGTGGAACGAGCATCCCGATCCGCCCATCTTGCTTAGTTAACGATTGGCACCTCTCGAAGAAGTTGATGTAGTACTCGGGGTAGTATTTGTAGTGCTCTTTGACGTACTGTTTTACTTCATCAGGCATCCGGCGCTGTGAGCCGTATGGAGGATTCATCAGAGCGACGTCGTAGTCCTGGGTCAATACTTGAAGGAGGCGGAGAAAGCTGTGTAAGTCGTCAGACACGAATCCGCCACTATCTCGGTGTTCATCAATCGCTTCTCGGAGCTGATCGATTAGGAGCGGAAGGCTACGAACCCCATCCCAAGAGTCAAAAAGCGTTGTTTGCTCTTCCAGCATCTCCTCTGAAAGAGTTCCCCTCACGTCGAGCAGGCTACCGAGCCCGTGAACATCCTCGAAGGCGTTAACAATCTCTTGGAGGGGGGCTCTGATATCAGGCTGCTCGGCGGCGACCTCATCGATAACGGCAGATACGGATTCCATATTCGCCACCTGTGCGTCTGCACAGACGATACCGACAGTGTCGAGCTCGAACGATGTAGCGCCTCGATTTTCCGCCTTCTCACGTCCCTTCAGATACAAATTGAACGCCGCTAACTGTGTTGCTCGTCGATCAATATCCACCCCATAGAGATTATGTTTAAGAATCTTTGCGGGGACCCTGTGACGATCTACATCGGGCCGTTCTTGCCACCAAATACGCTCTAGAACGTCGAATGCGTACAGAAGGAAATGCCCACTTCCACATGCCGGATCGATAACCCGGATCTCTTTCGGATCGTCGATCTCATTTTTCGGGTGTTGGTCAGTATCTTCGTCTGCGAATAGATACGTACACAACTCTCCGACTGAATCTGCCTCTTTTACACCCCGCGCTTTTCGCTCCTCATAGGTTAGGCCCCGATGAGACTCGGTGACGGAAGAAAGTTCATCCTTAGATTCTAAATAGTACTTCCCGAGTGAATTGTCGGTCAGCATTCGCACTACCCAGTGGGGAGTATAGAACTGGTTTGCGACGGAGACGTCCTCGACTCCTAATTGGCTCTCGCGGGCCTTGTCTCGCACGGCATCTAATTGTGCGACATTGTAGTACTCGTAGACCCAACCAAGAACGTCGTCTGCACGCCAGATATCGTCGTCCACCTGATTGAGCATCTCGCAGAGCTCTGCGTAGGTGTCGGCATCAGGGTCGACTTGGCTGTACGCTGTTGATCGATCGAACAGTATCTCGATCTCTGCTGCGAGGTTGTCACAGCTACGTCTATAAGCATCGAGGATAGCTTCTTCCTCAAGTAGAAACTCCTCATGGACTAGCGTTTCGGCTGCGGGCGTCAGGCCGTTATCCTTGAAGACAGTGACCTCTTCGTCGATGAATCCCCGAACTTCCATGCAGCGCAGTGCAGCCAGGCGATTGACGATGGTGTAGCCCACCCCAGTGACGTATTGGCCGAAGGCCTCAGACCAAGTTTCGCCATCGACGGCCTCGAGTTCGATCGCCTCTACGAGCTGTTGGGTATCCTCGTCCAGTGGGTCGACGTCCTCGGGCTCATCGTCGAGACCCTTCTGCGTGAGCTGGAACTCGACATTGTCCTCGACGCGCTCGCGCATCTCGGTAACGATGTCTTCGAGGTGCTCACGCTCTTCCTTGTCCAATTGGGCCTTCCGTTGGGAGAGAGAATCGCTTGCCATAAGAGGTAATGTGTATGCTATGTCCGAATCACACGACCACCTTTAATGTTGCTGGGATGGCTGCAAAGTCAGTCCAACACGGGATTTACTCCGTTTCCAGCTTATAGAAGGCGTATAGAGCCTCGTCTAGCAATTTCGTAGGAGGCATTTCTTTCTCCTGAACTACAGGGCACGGTCTGATGTCTTCCAACATCAGTTTACAGTACTTGAGGAATATGACGTAGTCTTCAGCAGTCTTTCCGAAATCCATACTGTTGCTGTTCAATGAGTACCCAGCCTCTTTCAAGTAGAAGTAGACGCCACGATCCGGACGTTTAGTTCCCTTTGGGTCATCCTGCTTTCGCCGGCGACGTGTACGGATATCTTCGTCCCACATGACGAAGAGGTGGGGGTTCAGCAGGCTGAGAACCTTCGATGCGCCCGTTTGACCGAAGTGATCCTTCAGGTCTCCCCACACCTGCTGAATGACCTGTCGAGTGTCACCGGTTTCGGATAGGTCCGCATCGTCTAGGGTTCGGTCCTGAACGCTTTCGATCGCTTCGTGATGCCTATCGAGAATACGTTTCACCTCTTCGCCATCCATCGCTTTGGTTTCTCGTGCCGCGAAATTCCATGTGTACATCAGGAGCATCAACCCTCCAAAGACGAGATCGTCAGAATGGTACCAATCAGGACGCTCAGATTCTCTTTGTACCGTCTCCAGCGCTTTGTGATAGTAGTAATTGCGCTGCTCTTCGTCCTCGAACAGCTCAATTAGTTCTCGGAACCGATCACAGTCTTCGATTCCACCAGGATATGTTGACGTCACAGATGAACCACTGACAGCAGTTAGTTAGGTCGGATAAATCAAACCCCGGCCACTAAGCGAGAGTAAAAGGCTACCCAGTGCTCAGTTCAGTCCTCGAGCAGCACGATACTCCCTTCTTCCAACCCGTCAAGTCGCTCTTTCACACTTTGTATACGCTCCAGCACCTTCTTCGCCTCTGAAAGTAGCTCGTTCACACGTTCTTCACTCGGTCGCTCATCAGCATCAACAGCTGCCGTAACGTCACCGGTCACGTCGGCGTTCGGAAGCTCCTGGCGCAGCTCTTCGGCGACCATCTGAAGTTCGGCCCACGCATCGTCGTCCGCACCTGGCGGTCTCGGGTCTTTTGCACGCTCGATGAGCTGGCGCACACGTCGCTTCGAGGGTGGCCGTGATGCGGCGAGCGTAGTCTCGACGGACTCTGTCGTCGGTGACTCTGGGTAGTTCTCGCGGAGCTCTTCGCCTGCTGCCCGTAGCTGCGACCAAAGCGCCGAACCGTCAGAGTCGTCGAAGAGGTCGCGAACCTGCTCGTACGTTTCGGCCTGTTGGACGACAGCAGATTCGACGACATCACCTTCCGACAGATCCTCACCGGCCCACACAGCTTCGAACACGTCCTCCAGGTCGCCAAGCACGACGTCGTCGAACTCATCAGTAGCACCATCGACGATTCCTCGTACGTTGTCCTCGTTCGACCGGAGCCACGCGCTCAAATCGTCACAGATAGCTTCCGGGTCAGAGTCAGCGACGGTCTCACCTGTGATCCGCCGGTACTGAGCCGACGTTTCGTCGACGCGATGTCCCTTCGCGTCCTCAAGCCGTGACTCGACCGTCGAAACGCTGGGAACAGTATCGCCTTCCGCTGTCGCTCGCATACTGGTAGTGATCGACGCGTTCGGATAGAGGGAGGTCATCGTGTCGAGCTCGTCGCTGAAGCGTTCCCAGAGTGTGGTCCCGTCTTCGCTGACGCCGAAGAGTTCACGAGCGTTCGCGAAGATTTTCGCCTCCTCGAGTATCGTTTCGAGGTCATCCTCACTTCCGAGGTCGGACGTGGAAAGCTCGTCCCCGCCGAGGGCTGGGTCGACCGTTGCCTCGAAGGCGCTGAGCGGCACATCGAACTCACGGCTGGTGCCTTTCAGCGTCCGCTTGACAGTCGCACTGTTCTCGTTGACCCACTGGCCGAGCTCGCCCAGCCACTCGTCTGGTCCGTCACCCGACGGCTGTTCGCCGAGTACCGTCGTAACGAGATCTCGAACCGTTTTCGGGTCGATAATCTCGACGCCGAAGCGGACCTGGAGTGAGGTCAGTCCCCCTTTGGTCCGCACTTGCCGGCCGATGGCGGCGGGATCAGACACGTATTCCGTATCCTGTTTGAGCGCGACTGACTCGTTGGAGGTCGCAAGTGTGATGAGTAGCGCCGCGATCGACTCCTGTGGCGTCCCGCGGTAGTCCCCGTTGGCAGTCTGAGTCTGCTGGAGGAGTGTCTCGACGTCGACGGATTTCTGTGCCTCGTACCTCTCGATGAACTCGCGACACCAGCCCGTATCGGCGACCTCCGCGTTGGCGGTGTCGGCACCAAGCATCGCGGCGTCCGCGTCCGAAAGAGGCCACTCACCGCTCCCGCGGAAGAACCTCGTCATCGCCTTTGCGTCGTCGACCTCGACGAGCGGCCGTGAGAGCGTCTTTCGAGACGATCCGAAGACAGCGTTGACCTGGTCTTCGACGACGCTGTCAAGCACGCTCGAGCGCGCACCACGGTGTTCGTGTACCGTGTACACCGACGCGTCTTCGAGTATCTCCGTCACCGAGGATTCGAGGCGGCGTTTGTCGGCACGGTGTTCGCGTTCGAGTTCCTCGTGGGATTCGGTCTCCTCGTCCAACACCTGTCCCATCCCGATGACGTTCCGGATTCGCTCCAGCATTGTCTCCGGAACGTCGACGGTGATAAGGATGTGTTCGCCACCATCGCGACCGTTGTTCACGTCCTGCCACGTCTCGATCTGCTCCGAGACAGTCTCGTGATCATCGGCCAGCACACGAACACGCAGCGCGTCGTATTCGGGTGACGGTGCTCGGTCAACTGGTTCGAGGATGGAGTACTCGTACCGCAGTGGGACGAGGCGCTCGTCGCCGACATCGACCTCGTGGCGGCTGCCGTCACTCCTGAAGAACGCGTCGTTCTCCCGCAGCCGTGTTTCCACCCACGCCGATAGCTGATGCGGCGAGATCTTCGCGGCCTTGTCCTGGGCGCGACTGAGGATGCTCTCCTGTTCCTCGGAGACGAGCGTGTACACCTCGTCGCCTTGGTCGTTCGTCTCGGTGAGGGCCTTCTGCTTGTCGACGAGCGTCTCCAGTCCCGATTCGGTTTGCTCGACGACGTCGTCGACGGACGCCGTGACGTCGTCGACCATCAACCGACCGAGGTTCTCTGGCGTCGACGGCACAGCGGGCGTCTGGTTCAGAAGGTAGAGTCCTTTCGAGAGGCGGACTTCCCATGCATCCTCGTCACCGTCGAACGTCGGGACGAGCGTGTTGTCGATCATCTCCTGGACCCAGAGCGGGAGGTACGTGGTCTCCTCGACCAACAGGTCGAACAGAACGTCCCACGTGACGAGCGAGCCCTCCTCCTTCGACGCCCATCCGAACTTCGTGAACAGCGACCGAACGAGGACGAGCAGTGCTCGACCCTGAATGTAGTCGCGATCGGTCGACCGGCCCTGCGTGATGAGTTCCTGCATCACCGCCCGCAGGAGCGACAGGTCGTACTCGCGGAACGGATAGGACTCGACTGGGTCCGGATCCGCGCTCGTCACCGACGAATACGTGTCGAGTGAGAGATCGGGCATCGACGCCACCAGTGACTCGACACGTTCGCGTCCCTCGGGGTCCGACTTCTGGAGCCATCGCTTCCGGACGATGATCTCAGTGTCCGCTCCTTCAAGCCGTACCTGTTGATGCGTCCAGTGATCTTCTGGCGGCTCACCGATGAGACTCTCCCGTGTATCCGGGAGGGAGTACTGTCCGGTGGTGACCACGACCGGGTTGGGCCCACGCTGCAGTGCCTCCATTGTGTTCTCGAACTCACGATAGCGATGGCGACTGTCGCCGACGAAGAGCGCCACCTCGTCTAACCCGAGCAGCAATTCGGTCCGTTTGCTGCCGTCGTTGAGAGCCTCCGTTGCAGTCTCGACCCGTGAGACGAGGTCCTCGGGATCGAATTCTTCTGGATCGACATCCGCTTCTGCGGTCTCGATGGAGGCTTTCACGCCCGAACGACTGTCGAGTTCCGTACCAGACGTCTCTTCCATCGCCGGCAACGCCTCGTAGAGCCAGCTGCGGAGGGACGCCCGTTCTGCGAGTACGTCGTCGAATGTCTTCCCGTCATGCTCGAACGTTCGGAGGGCTTCCCAGACCCCATCGTACTCCATGTCCAGTGTCCAGGCCCACTCGAGCAGCCAGTTCGGGTCGGTCGGATATCCGAGATCCCGACCAATCGCCTCGAAGATGAGGAACGGCAGCGGCGGCTCTTTCGACGCATCGCGGTCAAGCAGGTTGAGGAAAACTGGCTTGAGGCGGTCGACGTGAGAGTCTGTGATTGCCTGCTGGAGTTCGTCGAACCCCGGCCACTGTTCGGCAAGTCGATCACCTAGGTAAGCGAACTCGGATTCGTCGTCGGCGAGGAGGCCGACCAGCTTCAGGAGGTGGGTCTTCCCCGAACCGAACGTCGCGTGGATGTAGAGGAACCGCGCGGCCTCACCGGGATGGGTCTGGATAGCTTCGCCGAGCGTTTCGAGGACCTGCTCGGCACTGTCGGTTTCGTAGAACTCTCTCACGTCGGTCTCGGCTCGCTCGCGAGCGTTGACTTTCTGTACTTCTTCGAGCTGTCGCGTCGGATCGCTGTGGAAGAGGTCGTCGATAGTCATTGGAGATGCACCCCCTGGATCTGGCCGTCAATCTGGTGGGCGGGATAGTAATGGCGTGATTCACCGCCGAAGAAGCTCAGCTTCCCGCCAACGACGTCCCCCGGGAATGGGATTCCGATGGTGGACTTTACGTTCCGACGGTCAAGCTCGTCCAGCAGTTCCGATGCACGCGTGAACGGATACAGACTGCCGAGATTTAGCAAGAGTACCACATGGCTCTGGGTCTCCAGCTGGGCTTCGCTGAGCTCGTGTTCGATCATTTGCTGAACGAGTTCTTCAGCAAGCCGGTCCTGCATCGTCTCCTCGACACGCTCACCTGGCGACGTATCGCCCTCGAGTTCAGCCAGGGGTTCGCCCAGGTCGACGAGAAGTTTGTACACATCGGTCCGTGGCAGGAGTTCGTCAAGCCAGATCGGCTGGACGGTTACGTTGTCAGGGATCTCTGGGGCTTCCTTTCGTCCATCGGACCAGGTCGCGAGCCTATCTGCGACCCGATGCTCGATTGCTGGGTCGACAGCAGCGATGACGAACGGGTTACGAATCCCGTGTTGCCCCTGAGCGAACGTCCGTAGTTTCTCCTTGAATTCACGATACGGCGACGAACTCGTCTGGCTCATCGAATAATCACCCCTTCGTCAGTCTCCTCGATTTCAAGATCTTGCTGTTCCACGAGACGCTCCAGCCGACGATTCAGTTTCTGCCGATCGTCAGGAACGATGCCGATCTGATCGACGTCGTCCGGCGTTCGATCCCCAACGATCGACGACAGTTCATCGAGCCGGCCATCCAGTTCACTCGGACTGTACCCGATGGTTTCAGCGAGCGGCTCTAACTGAGCCACGTCGTCAGTAATCTCGACGATGTCGTCTGAATCAGCATCGGTAGACAACACCGTGATCGCGCTCTCGATGGTTTCGTACCACTGCTTGAGGTGGCGCATCGGAGTGATGTATTCGCCTTCGAAGGCGACGTGGACGCCTGCGGGGAGATCAGTAGCTGGGAGAATCCATGGATGCTCCTCAATACGACTGACTAGTTCACGCAGCCCTCGTTCGTCAACGAACGCGTTCCACGACCTCTCAAGTTCGGGTGCGAGGTCGGGAACTAATTCTCCGGAGAGTGTACTCCACCCATCGGTCGTCCACCACTCCCCATCGAACGATGAGACCGCAGATGAGCGGGACTCGATGGATGCTTGAGCGTCCTCGTCAACCCAGTCGAACTGCCGGTTTCGAATCGTTAGTACCGCGTCAAGCTGGTGTAGTGTCGAAAGACGCCGGTTCCAGACGTCAGTTACCTCTTCGACCCACTCTTGGGCCTCGTTGGTCTCGTCGATGACATCCTCGATACCGTCATCTTGTGACTTGACGGTTGAAATGCGATTTTCGGTAGTATTGATTCGTTCCGCCAGCTCATCAGCAAACGCATTGAGTAAGCCAGCGACTTCGTCGGTTCGCACGTCGGTGTCGACAACTAGCCTGACGTCTTCGCGAAGTCCAGTCAGCTTCGAGCGAATCTGCTGGTTGGCTTCTTGAAGGTGGATGAGACCATCCGCGACCGTTTCAGTCGTCTCCTTGAATCCACCCTCTTCCAGCAGCTTGCTCAAGTTTTTGCGTGGAAGGAGTTTCAACCTCGTCGTCGAGAGGCTGTCGAGGTCAAGGACGGCTTCGTCCTCCAGCGTGTTTCCGTCTTCGTCGATTGGTAGTAGTCTACCCTCCCGACAGAATCCCCAGATGATCGCACAGAGAGCAGGCCGGGCCTCGTCGTAGAATGGCTTCTCCTCAACGATCCCGTCGAGAACGGTGTTCATATTGAGTCCTTCGTCGCGGCCTTTCAGCTGCCGGCCGGTGAGGGACATTACGTTTCGTTGAATCGTCTGTTTACCTTGCCCATCATTATGGTTCGACGAGGGGACTTGGATTGTTCGCGCCCAGGGCGGGAGCGGTGCATCGCTGTCGAGTTCGCGTAGTTCTCGCAGCCGACTTTCGTCGACTTGGAGCATCATCGGGTGGAAGTCGTCGGGATAGGCGACGTCGACAGTGGCCTGTATCGCCTTCGAGAGACCACCGATGTCCGTCCGATCTTTCACGGTATAGGAGCCACTCATCATTGCGCTCGTCAGCTTACTTCGGACGGCGTTGGCACGTTGTTCGAGGTCACGCTCGACGGCGGGTGGGGCGTCACGCGTCGCAATTGCGTCGCGAAGTGCCCACCACTCAATCATTCGTTTGCGAAGATCTTGGAGGCCATCCGTGTCGATCTCCCAGTAGAGCGTGTCCTCGTCGGTTTGCTCTGGTTCTATGTCTGGGCGGACGCCCTGCACATCGACGTCGATGTCCAGCCCCCCTTCGGCTTCAATACTACTCTCGAATGTTGTCCCGTCGAGTCCGAAGTGGTACGAAACGGGGTACTCGTCACTAGATTCTCCGTACGGGACTGACTCTGGTAGCGATAGGTCCTGGGTGATGCGATTCCAGAGATGTTCGTCCAAGGTGTCGACGACGTCGTCCCAGTCGGGGTCGGCTTCATTCTCCTCGGTCTCGTCGTAGATGAGACGTTCTTCCTGTGTCGCAAACCGATAGCGAGGCCCACTTTCGTCTTGCGTCGGTCGAATGAACTTCTGCAGTCGATCCAGTGATTCCTCGACCCGATTGGTCGTGCTAATCCACGATTGGCCGTTCAGGTCGTCCATGACGGCGACCGCGATATTCCCCTCGTTCAGGGGAACGATTTCGTGGACGTGCTGGAGCAGGAGTACGGCCTTCGCAACGTCGAGGTCGAACTCTTGAAGCTCACTTTCGTCGTCGGCTACCTCGTCAGCGATGCCGGTCGTCTCTTCGGCGCCCTCGACGACCCGCATATCCTGCGGTAAGATCTCACGGAGTTCAGGCTCGATCAACTCGAAGAAGTCGACCAGCGAGACGATATGGTCTTCCTTGCCCTCGTCCACCCAGTCGTCCAGCAACCCGTGCATGAGTGCGAGGATGGCACGGGCAGTCCCCGAGAAGATGGACTTTGCCGGGTCGTTCGCCTCTCGACGGAGATTGAACAGGATTTCGAGGAACAACGGCGCGTGATACGGCAGGAAGGGGTAGAACTCTACGAGTTCCTCATCATCAATCGCATCGAGTGGCGGCTTCGTGTTCTGTTTAATTTCGTTGTACACGAGCGACTCAGCCGGTTTCACGTCGGCGTCGTCAATGACTCGCCGAACCGCGTCCTCGCCCGTCTCTGACTTCTGGAACAGCCGGCGTTTGGCGATGTCTCCGACGTGCTTGCTCGGGAGCTGATACCGGTGCGGGAACCGGTCTTTGACGATACTGAAATCGGCCCCGTGGGCCGCGAACTTGGGTTGGACGTCTTCGATTTTTGCCTGCGCCGTCGCGACGAGCTGAATGTCGCCGTCTCCGATGTCGTCGACGTTTTCCGCGAGTGTCTGTAGTTCGGTGAGCCGCTCGAAGTCAGTCCCAATGAAGAGACTCACCTCGTCGAGCAGGAGGACGAGCTTGACCGGTTGCTCAAGCTCCGCTTCACGTTCCTGGCGCAGCGATTCCAGTCGACTGACAACCTCTTCTGGGTCAATATCCGAGGGTTGGAGATCGGTGTAGCCGTCGCGTGTCCCCGTGACACCCTCGAACAGCTTTGGAAGCACAACATCGGACAGCGCACTGTACTCCTGGACGTCGGTCCAGAGACCGTCAGTTCCCCACTCGTATCGCGGTTGATCCGGTGTCACTCCCTCGACGACAGATGCAGCTCGATCCTCTCGTTCCGGCCAGGCGTCGGTCGTTTGATACCAATCTTCGAAGTATGCGACGTCAAGCTGGGAGGACAGTCCAGTCGATACCCCGTTATTGACGCCCGTGAGAATCGGATTCTGGTGGGCGTGCCGGAGAACGATTTCACTAAAGCTGCGTTTCTTCTGACCCTGATACTTCAGCAGGTTCACTGAGACAGGGATGACGTGATATTCGGAATGAACGGATTCCCACTGGGTTCGGAGCGTATCGAGGTCCCCGCTCGCTGACGCATCCGGGACGAGGTTACTCCAAACCTCGTCGGAGCGATCTTGGAGCCACTGAGTATCCATCAGCCCATCTAGAACGGTTAGGAGGTGGCTCTTTCCGCTCCCGTAGTAACCGTAGAGCCAGTAGTTCGACCCCGTACGCATATCCTCTGCTTCGCCGAGCAGTCGTTTGACGAAGTCTTCGAGGAACCGCTGGGAGTCAGCCGTAACGTGATATGACTCGATGGCTTGTTTCCGGTGACGTTTCTCGTCTGCAGATTGGTCCTCGCGGTCGATGCGTACCGATTCCTCGAAGTCCTCCGGTAAGTCCTCAAACCACGTTGTGTCGACCATTATTCAGATCCCTCCACTCGTAATCGATGAGTACGGCTCGTCGGTCGGCCGCAGTTGGAGACTTCCATGGAGATCGACAAACTCCCACGCCTCAGTCTCTGCTGCCCGATTGTAGAGTTCCTCCCAACGGGCACTCGGCTGGAATAGGTACTGGAGTCCAGTTGGTGATTCGAACCACTCTTCGTCGCCTTCCTCATACGAGTAGCCCATTGCGACAAGGAGTGGCGTCTCTCCTAGTGATGGTGGATTACCGACGACCGTTTGCTGATTCTCCAGGACGCCGATCTCGCGCATAACTGACCGCAGTCCTTCGCACCATCTCTCTGTCGTTGAGTCCGCATAGTCGAATGGTGTCTCGTCAGTGTATTCGAACTGATTCAAGACAGAGGTGAGTGTCTCATTAGAGAAGTCAAGAGGTTCGGGAAAGTCCTCAGCAAGGCGTCGGGCATATTCGTGAACAGCATATCGAACGAGCGCGTCATCGGCGACTAGATAGAGGTAGAGCACTTGAGCTTTGTCTCGCGATGACGAACAGGTATCCAAGACGGCGGGAAGATCACTCGGATTAGGGAGGGTGGCAGGTGCGTTTTTGAATCGTGATGAGAGAACGCGGTGTATCTTCTGGGAACTCCCCTTCGTACTGCGGTTCGCACGTCGTTCCTCAAACCAGATTTCCTTGACCTGGTTCCAGTTCCCATGTTCACGGTACAACCGAGCGATCTCTTCTGCTCGGTCAGGTAGGAGGCCGCACATAGTCAAATCCATGTTGACCTCTTCGGGAGAGAATGTACGGGAAAGAGACGGCGGTCCGTTATCGCCGTCCGGTAGAGTGTTCATACGATGGTGGAGTCAACCAACCCACTTTACTATTTGTCATTGTTGGATATTCACTCCGCGTTAGTCAGAATACGCATAGAGGAACCAATAAAAATGAAGTGAGAGCGATATCTTGAGGACTGTATTCGATGACCTCTACGCTCCTAACTGGTTCTCAGCATGCACATTTAGAGGAGGCGGCTTTTGAACGGGCTGCGGAGATTGCTGAGAGTTCACTTGGGAGTGTTCTCTACATCACCCGGAACGACGCTCGTCGAAGTGAAGTTGAGGACAATTGGGCTACGACACACGACCCTCTCAGTCTTCGTGCCGAGACGCTCGACGCGGTCGTTCGGGAGTGGTACGAGGAGCTCCACGGTCCGGTCCAACCGCTCTCCGGGCAGCTGAACCGTCGACTCGCGGAGTACGCGCTTGACCGAACAACAGCTGAGACAGATGGCGCTCTTGCTGGCGAACCGGCCTCTGCCGCCCTCGCTGATTCGTTCAGTAGCCGCTTCTCACTCTTCGATGACGCCGGCGTCGGGACTGCCGACGCACTGGCGGCGGAGTTCGAGGCCTCAGCCCTCGATGACCGTATCGCGGCAGCTACTGTCGACGCGTACCGCCACTATCACGACCTCTATGCTGACTACGTTGATGAGTGGGTCTGTACCCGAGGAGAGATGTTCGACGCCGTGGCGACGGCGGAGCAGTCACTATCGGCGCTCTCCCCAGAACTGGATGTCGTCGTCTTCTCCGGGTATCACGAGTTCCGCCCTGTCGAACGCCGCCTCATCGAACGCCTCGTCGACGAACTTCCGATGATCGCAGTTCTGCCGCTCCACCAGGATGGCCGGAGCGGAGTCGACGCCGTTGCGGAGGACGCCTTGGATGTCTACGAAGCACTTGACTTTGAGGCAGTAGAACTCGAGCCCGTCGACGAGTCAGGACGGGCCTTTGGAACGATCACCGAGTCACTCTACCGCCCGGACCCGGACACTGCCCCTGCTCCAGACACTCTGCGATGGCGTGAACTCCCGACGCCCGAGCGCGAGATTCGCTTCGTCGCTCGCGAGCTCCGGACTGAGTTGGCCAATGGTCGCGATCCCGACGACCTGGCTGTCGTCGTTCCCGGGACCGAGGCCTATTTGGGGTACGTCGAGGACACGTTCGATACGTTCGACATTCCGCACGTGACGACCGCTGCCTCTCAGCTGAACCGGACGTTCACCGGGAGCGTCGTACACGATCTCCTGAACCTCGCCGAACCCGAGCCCCGTGCTGAGGACCTCACGTCCCTGTTAGCGAATCCATTGGTCAACGTCGTCGATACCGAACAGGCCAACGCCGTCACGGCAGCTGCTCGCCGGCGCGATACGGTTTCTGTGTCACCCCTGCTCGATGACGTCGACGACCAGGCGGCGGCACTGATCGAGGAGCTGCTGGCCACGCTAGAGACGCTCCGAACAGGCGACGTCGAGGACGCAACCGAAACGCTCCGACGACTGTTGGATGACCGATTCGACCTGGAGGGGGCCACGGAGGACTACGCCAGCGGCGCCGAGCAAGCCGTCGAACAGCGAGCCTACGACCTCGTAGACGAGGCCCTCTCCTCGTTCGAGTCGCTGGCGGCGGTCAATAGCGATCTCTCCCCGTTGGCACTGTTCACCCGTGCGTTCGATGGTGTGCCGATCCGGATTCCGCAGCGCGCTGCCGGCGGCCACGTCGAAGTGATGGGGTTGCTTGACGCTCGGATGCGCTCGTTCGAGAAGGTGTTTCTCGTGGGCCTGACGAGCGAGCACTTCCCGGTGACGCCGGAACGCCCGGCCTTCTTCGAGGAGATGACCGACGCCCACCCGCGGTTCGACACCGGCGACGAGCGCCTCCGTGGGCGCTATCTCTTCGCGACGCTCCTCGCGAACGTCGACGAACTCACGATCACCACACCAGAGACGGGCGATGACGAATCCGCCGTCGTCCGGTCGGCGGTGCTCGACGAACTCCAGCGCGTGACAGGCATCGAACCCGAAGACGGCGTCGATGACCGCGTGGGCTCCCGCGAAGACCTTCAGCGGCACGTCGCCGCAACAACTAACCGGCGTGCGGCAGTCACCCACGCCGGCGACCGAGGTGACCTCTCCCCCGAGCAGACCAAGCGCACGGATCGGGGACTCCACTGTGCGGACAACAGGGGAACGGCTGGCCTCTCCGAACACGACGGCGTGTTAGAACCAGAGACCGTCGCTGAGGTCTATCCTCCGTCGGAACGAGAACCCTACAGCGCGAGTCGGATCGAGCGATACGTCGAGTGTGGGTTCAAGTTCTACGCCGACGAAGTGCTCGGAATCGAGGATCCCGACGACGTCGAGGTCGTCCCTACGCCCCTCGAAACCGGATCGTACGTCCACGACGTCCTCG
>Ga0207718_100430_pt1 | contig 38763 bp, 36 predicted proteins | sample A23M2SouthBayCA_FD_187749 | JGI IMG/M metagenome (GOLD analysis project Ga0207718, IMG submission 187749) | Aerobic enrichment media microbial communities from Eden Landing Ponds, California, USA - A23 M2 (SPAdes) | ecosystem: Environmental > Aquatic > Marine > Unclassified | place: Emeryville... | reverse complement strand
AGTACGCGAACTCTTCACAGACGACGACGCAGTGAGTCCAGTTATCGGCGTGATCCTGATGGTCGCGATTACCGTCATCCTCGCGGCGGTCATCGCCACGTTCGTCCTCGGACTTGGCGAATCGGTCAGCCAGACCGCACCACAGGCGAACTTTGCGACGGACTACAGCGCTGGTGACACTACAACCACGTCATTCGGACAAAGCGGTTCCCCGGACGGTTCACTGTCGATTACCCATACCAGCGGCGACTCGGTTAAGGCTCAGAATTTATACGTAACTGGTGGTATCGGTAATCGATTCTCGTGGACAGACGCCGGTTCGTACACGTCTGGTAGTCAGATCGGTGCCGGTGATTCCGTCGATTATCTGGTAAACTCTGACGACACGGTCCGCGTGCTCTGGTCGGACGGCTCCGGCGGTAGCTCCGCAGAACTGAAGAAGTGGACCGGCCCGGACGCCTGATCTGACGACTCGTTCTTCGATTTTCTCGATGTCTCGCCAGTGTCTGCCCTACCGAACATAGCTTATTTTCCATTCAAAACCGTTAGTTTTGGGCCGTTCAGCCGGTGACACAGATATAAAGATAAATGTCGTGTCTGGGTGAACCTTTTTTCACGGTCACGAATTTCACGATGACACTCACAGATCGAACGTGCGTCGTCACAGGCGCATCACGCGGGATCGGAGCAGAGATAGCGAAAGAACTAGCCGACCACGGCGCGAACGTCGTTGTCAACTACCGCTCTTCGGAAGCCAGGGCAGCGGATGTCGCGGCCTACGTTGAGGCAGAGTCACCCGGCGACGCCATCACGGTTCAGGCTGACGTCAGCGAACCCGAAGAGGTCGAATCGATGGCCGAGCAGACCCACGAGGCCTTCGGGCAGGCCGATGTGCTGGTCAACAACGCCGGTATCACGCTCGACGGGCGCTTCGAGAACATCGACCGCGAGAAGTGGAAGACGGTCATCGACGTCAATCTCACGGGCGTCTATAACTGTACGGACGCCTTCTACGACGATATCAAGGCGAGCGATCAGGGCCGGATCGTCAATATGTCTTCGATCGTCGGCGAAGCCGGCAATTTCGGGCAGGCAAACTACGCTGCGAGCAAAGCTGGCGTCATCGGCTTCACGAAAACGATCGCCCGCGAACTCGCGCCGAAGGAGTCGACGGCCAACTGCGTCGCCCCGGGCTTCATCGAGACGGACATGCTCGCAGACGTCCCCGAGAAGATCCGGGAGGGCATCCTCGAAGACATCCCACTCGACCGCTTTGGCGAGCCAGAGGAGATCGCAGACGCCGTTCGATTTCTTGCCAGCGGTGACTCAAGTTATATGACTGGCCAGACCCTCAGTGTGAACGGAGGGAAACATCTCTAATGTCACCGCCACATATCGCCGGGGTCGGCATGACCACGTTCGGGAAAGTACCCGAGCGAACTGGTCGCGACCTCTTTGCTGAAGCCGGCAGTACCGCTATCGAGGACGCCGGGATCGACCGTGACGACATCGACGCACTCTACGTCGGGAACTTCATGGGCGAACTCTCGGAGAACCAGGGCCACATGGGCCCGCTGATGGCCAAAGCCATCGGGCTGGACGTCCCAGCCACACGGGTCGAAAGCGCCTGTGCCTCAGGCGGGATGGCCGTCCGTCAGGGCGTCAAAGACGTTCGGAATGGTGAGGCCGACGTCGTCCTCGTCTCAGGCGTCGAACGCATGCACAACATGGGCACTGCCGGAGCGACTGGCGGGCTCTCCGTCGCCGCGGACGACCTCTGGGAGATCCGCCAGGGGATCACGTTCCCGGGCGCGTACGCGCTGATGGCCCAGCGGTACTTCGAGGTCCACGGTGGCGACCGCGAGGACCTCGCCCACGTGGCAGTCAAGAATCACGCCAACGCCGCGAACAACCCGCTCGCGCAGTATCAGTCCGAAATCTCGGTCGAGAAGGTGCTGGACGCTCCACCCGTGGCGATGCCGATGGGGCTGTTCGACTCCTCACCGATCACCGACGGCGCGGCCGCTGCGCTGCTCGTAAGCGAGGAGTACGCCGAAGAGAACGGCCTCGACACGCCAGTCGCGATCACCGGCACAGGCCAGGGAACGGACAACCTCGCGCTCGCAGAGCGTGATTCGCTCGTCTGGACACCCGCAACCCGCGACGCCGGTCAGGAAGCCTACGACGACGCTGGGATCGCCACCGACAACGTCGACTTCGTCGAGGTCCACGACTGCTTCACCATCGCGGAAGTCCTCGCGCTCGAAGGGCTGGGCTTCTACGAGGAAGGTGAGGGAATCACCGCTGCGCGCGACGGCGAGACGACCGCCGACGGCGACCTGCCCGTGAATCTCTCGGGCGGGCTGAAGGCCAAAGGCCACCCCGTCGGCGCGACGGGCGTCGCCCAGATCACCGAGATGACCAAGCTGTTCCGCGGCGACCACGTCAACAGCGACAGGGTTGAGGACGCAAGCGTCGGCCTCACCCACAACGCAGGTGGCACGGTCGCGTCTGCAGTGGTTCACGTCCTGGAGGTGGCAGAATGAGCGACGAGATTCAGAACGACGGGTACGATCAGGCGATCGAAGCGATCGGCGCGGGCGAACCGTACGCCCTGGAGTGTCCGAACGGTCACCACTCGATGCCGCCGCGGCGGGTCTGTCCCGAGTGCGGCGAGTCGGAATTGGAGGAGGTCGACATCCCTACTTCGGGCGAGTTGCTGACCTACAACGTCACGCACGTCCCGACGCCGGACTTCGCCGACGACGTGCCGTTCGTCCTCGGGATCGCCGAGTTTGGCGGCGTCCGACTGACGGGTCGTGTGCAGGCCGACGCTGAGGAAGTCGAAGTCGGCATCCCCGTCGAACTCGGTCTCGGCGAGTCCGAGACCACCGAGCGTCCGCTGATCACGTTCGACCTGGCATAGATCGTCGACTATTTCCGTCGTTTCGCTTTTGTTAGGATCTACCCTAACATCTATACTGTGAGAAGTCATACTACGAACCACGATGGGTGGTGACGGCAGAGTTGTTCGTGACGAGACGAGCGCCTACGACGACGGCACAGTCGCTAGCGTTCGAGTGTTGTCGGTCCCCATCTCCGAACAGTATCCCGACGGCGTCAAATACGCCTTTCACTACGGCGAAGCCGGAGCGGAGGATCCAGTCATTCGATTCGACAACCACCACGGCCCCCACGAACTCCACCTCGGCTCGGAGACGTACGAGATAGAATACCCGGGTTTAGAGGGACTCTATAGTACGTGGCGTGCCGCGTTGCCACCGGAGAAACGAATCGATTGGTGACCACGAAATGGAGGAAATACAAATGAGCCAGACCCTGCACGTTGAAATCGGTACGCGCCCAGACCGGAGCGATCTGAAAGAGACGCTCGCGTCGATCGACGAGGGAGAAGACGCCGAACCGGAGCCGTCACGGCTCGTCGTCGAAAGCCTCGAAACCTTCGGGCAAGTCTTTCGAGCCACGAATCTCGAATTGCTCGAAGCCATCGCCGAACACGAGCCAGACAGTATCCGCGAACTCGCCCGACTCGTCGATCGGCATCCACCCGAGGTGTCCGAGAACGTGTCTGAACTCGAAGACTACGGGCTCGTCAGGATCGAGAAACACGGCCGATCGAAACGGCCGCGCGTCTGGTACGACGAGATCGAGATCTCCGGCGACGTCCCCCTCCAAAATCTCGGAGACAACAGTGACGTCACCGCGGCACCGTGAGTTCAGAAGAACTCCCGAAGACAGACCCGCGTCGTCGGGAACAGCCTTTGCAGCCGTTTTCCGACCGTCTCCGAACAATCGAGCCCATCACCTCGAACGGCGTCCACATCTCGATAGCCGACCACCAGCTGTGAGAGTGTGCCGACGCCAACGATCGCGTCCGGCTCGGCCGACGTTGGTTCGCAGGTCCCACTGCCATCGCTCACCGAGAGTTCGTATCGGCCATCGACGACCGAGAGCGGATCGTCCACCTCGAAGACGACGGACGTTTCAGCCTCGTCCGGGTAGGGGCAGGCTTCGAGCGCGGGCGGGACATCACTGAGGCGGAGCATCGGCCCGGCGTGGATCGAACATTCAACCTCGTCCGGATTCTCGACGGTGTCGAGCAGCGTCGTCTCCTCGGCGAGTGTGAGTTTCACCGTCTCGACCTGTGAGTCGTGCGTGCCGAGCAGGCCCAGCAGGCGGCGACGCGCTTCGATGTCGACCGCCGAGAAATCGTGGACGCGGAGCTGGCGTCCCTCGGCCTCGCTCTCGACGGTGTAGATGACGTAGCCCCGAAGCTCGCCGTTTTGCCGCCAGGCGTATGCCCACGGCGTCTCGCCATCCCGGTCGAAGGTCCGTTTCCGCCACCAGTCCTCGCTTCGCTTCCGGGAGAGTGTCGTTCCAGTGCCGTGGGCACGCTGGACGCGTTCCAGTCGCTCCCAGTCTCTGGGCCCGACGTGCTCGAAGTCACCACCGTCGGTCCGGCCGGCCACCGCGAGTTGCTCGGGTGGAGCCTCGTAGACGGTGTACTTGTTGGCGATGGCCCAGCCGAACTGTCGGTAGAAGTCGTGAGAAAACGGCCAGAGTGCGGCCATCCCGATCCCGCGATCGCGACACTCGTCCAGTAGTTCCCGACAGAGCAGGCTGACGTTACCGCCTCGACGGTGTTCCGGCGGCGAGGAGACGGCTGCGACGCCACCGAGTGTGATCCATTCCCCCCGGAGACGGGCGTCGAGTTCGTAGAGTGCGCCGGTAGCGAGCAACTGTCCCTGCTCGCCGTAGACGCCGTAGCGGTCGGCGATCCGATCGGGGATCTCTCGGTCGGGTCCGGGCGGCCCGTTCTCGGGGTGGAAAGCGTAGTCGATGAGTCGTCGGTACCGTTCGAGGTCAGTATCCGGGACTCGTCGAACAGTCGGCATATCGGGGCCCACGCCCGGCGACTACAAGGTGATTCCGCCGAAGAGCAGGAAGATGGCACCGCCGATCATCGGCAGTGCCGTGGCGACCCACACGGGTCGACTCCAGTTCATGACCTTCTTGCCGTCCAGTGGGCCAAACGGGATCATGTTGAACCCCGCGAGCAGGGCGTTGATAATGACACCGAGCCAGCCGACGGTCGCGACCACCTCGCCGACGCTGCCGCCAGCGACCCAGAGCACTCCGAAGACACCGACGAGTGCGACGTTCGTGACCGGGCCAGCCAGCGCGATCAATCCCTGCTCGCGCTTCGTGACGAATCCGCGGTGATAGACAGCACCGGGCGCAGCAAAGAGGAAGCCGGCGAGACCGGCCATCACGGCCAGGAATAGCATGTTGTAGTCCGCACGGAACTCCGCGACCTGGCCGTAGTGGATCGCGACGACTTTGTGGGCGAGTTCGTGTAGCAGGAATCCGACGCCGGCGGTCGCCATACTGATCGCGAATCCAGCCGCGAGGACGTTCAGTGCGGCGTTCGTCTGCACGCCTGCCAGAAGGGCACGGACTTCGGGGTGGTAATAGAAGGCCGTGAACGCGACGCCGAGGGCGATCCAGGCAATTGCCAGATCTTTGAGTTCGCGCTGGCTGAAGCGAAGCTCCATCACGTGATCACGTCCCAGACGATCTGCGCACCGTTCTCGACGCCGTCGAGCATCAGATCGACGATTCCGGCGACGCCGCCGACCTCCGCGGACATGTACGGCAGGACGACGAACACGAAGCCGTAGCTGGCGATCATGCTTCCGATGTTGGTCATCGCGACGATCGCGATCAGTCTGAAGAGGGGGACGTCGGTGAGTCTGGCGTAGAGTTCACCGATCGGGGCCTCCTCGTCGCTGATGATCTCGTTGAGTTTCGAGATGTCGCCGATGTTGACATCGATGTATCGCAGCTCGACGTAGCCCGCGAACCAGCCCGGGGCGAGCAGCGGATTGACGCTCGTGAGCCAGGCGATCCCACCACCGACGAGGGCGGACGGCCAGTGCGCGCCCGCGAGCTTGGCGAGGGCCGCGGCGACGATCCCGTTGACGAGGAACCAGGCGACGAACAGCCGAAGGACCCATCCTTCCTGCGCGCCCCCGAGCAACAGCAGCGCGAAGAAGACGGCGAATCCGAGCGTGAACAGGTAGCCAAAGAGCTTGTACAGCGAGAAGCGCTTCTGTTTGAGTTCGCCCGTGAGTGACTCCATCGGGGGGAGCGTCGATGGATCGTCCAGATAGCCCTGGATCCCATCGCGGTGGCCGGCACCGACGACAGCGACGACGTCGTAGCCCGCTTTTCGCAACGCCACGAGTCGGTGGGCGATGAAGGCGTCACGCTCGTCGATCAGGGCCTCGGCCCCGCCGGGCGAGAACTGTCGGAACTCCTCCATCATGGCCGAGACGACATCGGTATCAGTGAGTTCCTCGATGTCGAACTCCTCGTACTCGGTATCGCTGCCCAGAGCATACTGCAGTGCGAGCGCGATCGGGAGGCCGACCGCGAGTGTGACGCCGCCAGCCACGAGTGCGCCGTCAAGGACGGTCACTAGTGTCCCGCCCAGCAGGGGGACCGCATCTGCCAGTCCAGGCGTGAGCAGGAGTGGGCCGGCGACCAGTTCGGCCCCGAACGCGATGAACAGCCCCAGCGAGAAGCCGATCATCAGTCCGGCTCCAAGCGTCCCGACCATCCCGGCCAGCAGGCCGCCGAACATGGTAAACTTCTCACGCTTCGAGAGCCGACGCCAGAACCGCTGGATCGTCGTCTGGATGTCACGATCGACCAGCGCGACGCCGAGATTGTGCTTCTCGGCAGTCTCGACGGCCGCCATCATGTCCGCGCCGGGCTTGATATCGAAGCGCTCGCCCATCCGGGTCTGGACGTAGCTCAGCATCCAGTAGGCCAGAAACTGAAAGACCGTGTTCCCGTGCAGGAGGTCGCTTGCGTCGAGATCCTCGGGCGTGTCGCCTTTCATCTGGCGGTACCGCCCTTCGTCGAGTTCGACGGCGACGATATCGGGCCGCCGTTGCTCGATAGTCTCCTCGACTTCGGAGACACTCTCATGAGAGATATGCGCCGTCCCAACGAGTTCGACGCTACCCTCCCCTTCAGGTGGTTCGGCTTGCGGGAGAGAGCCGTCGGCGGACGGGGCCGCGGCACCCGCGGACTCGGCCGGCCCGTCGGGGACCGTCTCCGAGTCGTCTTGCTCGCTCATTACCTCAGTTAGCGGGCCAGGGTTTCTTACGACTGTCGGAACCGCTGGACGACCGCACTGACCCGCCCACTCCCGTCGTCACTCCCGCGGGACGGCGATATTTCGCATCTCGCTACCACAGGCCGGACACGTCATGAGCGACTCCTCCTCGACCGTGACTCGCTTGCCACAGCCGAGACATTCGTATCGTGATTCGTTCGGTGTGTACGGATCTGTCCTCGTCATACTAGAACCAATCCACACGTCCAGAAATAACATTTTCGTGGAAACGATTGGCTACAATTTGAGGAGATATTAAGAACTAATAGATCTACAATGTCGCCGAGAGGACGAACGTCTCGCGCCGGTCCTGGGCACGTTCGACCGAGAATCCGGCCTGTTCGAACGCGTTCGCGGTGGCGTCGGCGTCGAATCGCTCGTCGAGAGGCGGACCGCGCTCGCCTGCACCCGCGGCAGTCCAGTCGGCAATCCCGACGGACGCGCCGGGCCGGCAGACTCGCGCCAGTTCCGAGAGTGCTCCGTCGCTGGCGAACTCGTGGTAGGTCATCGTCGAGACGACACCGTCCAGCGCGCCATCCTCGAACGGGAGGTCGGCTACTTCTGCGGTCACGAGCGCGACGTTCTCTGGCACACCGTTCTCGCGATACTGCTCGTGCATCGCTTCCTGAACGTCGACAGCCTGTACGTGTCCGACGTACGGCGCGATTTCGTCGGTGTAGAAGCCGGTCCCGCTACCAAGATCGGCGACGACGGAGTCCGAGGGAGGGGCGAACAGCGCGAGCAGTTCGTCGATGGAGACGTATTTGAATCGGGTCGGATCCTCCAGTCGATCCGCTCGGTCGCTGTCGAAGGTGTGATAGCCCATAGAGCGGCTTGGGTTCGGAGAGTCAAATACCGCCCGACCCGAGAGCTTCATACTGCCGCCTGTAACAAACTGACGGAATTCGCCACTCGGAGTGGCGAATATCGTTACGACTTACAGCCGGCAGTATCAAGAGCCAGGGCCGCCATCGCTCGGATATGGCGACGATCGTACCTCCGACGACGCGGACGTGTGAGCGGTGCGGGCGCGAAGACGTCTGGGACGACGACCGAGAGACCTGGGCGATCAGAGAAGACGACGGCGAGAAACTCGCCGGCGATCCCCATTGCCTCCACGAGTGGGACATCAACGGCGCGTACAACCCCTTCGGAGAGGCGTAGCCGGTAGCTTCTTCTCTCCGGCCGGTGGCCCTTCGAATATGCCGACAGTCTACGTCACAGCCCCGCCCGAGGCTGCGCCGGAGTTGGCCCGTACCCTCGTCGAAGAGCGACTGGCGGCGTGTGTCAATCGCATCGACTGCGAGTCGACCTACTGGTGGGACGGAGAGATACACGATGACGAGGAAGTGATCCTGCTGGCGAAGACAACTGCTGATCGGTACGACGCACTCGTCGATCGTGTCGAGGTACTCCATCCCTACGACGTGCCCTGTATCGAGCGCTTCGACGAGGACGACATGCTGGACACCTTCGCGGCGTGGCGCGCCGAGAGCGTCGCGGAGTAGTACCCACGCATTCGGGTTCGTTCACAGGGAGAAACTGGACACTATCTACTAATAGACAGCGCCCGAACAGTATATCGACAGCAAATGCGACTTCGTGGGGATCATCGGAGCGTCGCGCCCGTGCTCGGAAATCTGCTGCTCGTAGCCGTCGTGCTCGTTCTGGGACTCACCGTAACGACGCTCGCGTTCACGTTTCTGGATGGGACAGGGACACCGACCGCGGAGGCGACCTTCGAGAAATCCCAGACAGCGGCCGGCCTCCAGATCGTCCCGACGACGCTTGGCCAGCCAGTCACGATCCAGCTCAACGGTCGAGACGTTCAGACGCTGGCCCACGGGGATGTCGGCGAGCCGATCTTACTGCCGACAGCACCCGGCGACCAGGTGACAGTCGTCAGTCGAGACGGCGAGCGCTCGGTCCTGCTCGAAGAGGCTATCGACGACCGCAGCGAAGTCGGCGACTTCGTCGCCTACTACACCTTCGAGGACGGGCCCGGATCGACGGTCCGCGACCGCTCACGAAACGACAACGACGGCACGCTAGAGACTGACGGTGGTGACGGGCCAACATGGGGGACAGACGCCAGCGGGTCGTATCTCCAGTTCGACGGGATAGACGACCACGTCTACGTCCCGGACATCACGACGGAGACTGGAGTGGAAGGGTTCACCGTCGCGACGAAGATTCGGATCACGGGATCGACCGGCAGCGTCCAGCAGTTCGTCGAACACCGCTACGGCTCCAACGAATGGTTCCTCGAAACCGCGAACACAGGACCACCGTTCGCCACCAGCTACGCCGTGCAGTACCCCGGCGAGGTGATCCAGTCCACACCCACGCTCGAAGTTGGCGATACCTGCGTGCTCGTTGGAACCTACGACGCAGAGACTGACGAGTATACACTGTACATCGACGGCACGCCAGTCGCCAGCGATTCCTTCGATAGGTCGGTCGAGATGGGCGAACTCCGGCTGGGACGGGACTTCGAGAGCACGAGTCAGTACTTCGAGGGTCGAATGTACGAGTTCCGGCTGTACTACTCCGCGTTCAGCGACAGCGAGGTTGCGACGCTGACCCAGGCGATGGCAAACTGACTCGTCCCTCGCTGTCGGCTCGACCGAAGAGGGAAACACAGACCTTGCTCGCTCTCGGAACGCCGATATGGACTACGAGACGCCCCAGTTCTATCGGGTGATGCAATACGCCGCCCGCGCCGACCGGGACGTCGTCGATATGGTCAGCGGGAGCCCCGACTGGGATCCGCCGCCCGCGCTCCGTGACGGGCTCCGCGCCTACGCGAACGCGCCCGCAGACGACTACCAGTACCCGCCCAGTGTCGGCCTGCGTTCGCTCCGGGAAGAGATTGCCCGCCGTCGCGGTGTCCCCGTCGAGCAGGTCATCGTCACCAACGGCGCTGGCGAGGCCAATCATCTCGCGATGACCGGCGGCTTCGAGGCGTTCGATGGCTCGGAAATTCTACTGGCAGACCCTGTCTATCCCTACTACGCCGGCCGCGCGAACTTCATCGGCGCGGAGACGCGCTACGTCGCCGCCAACACGGACGGGCAACTCGATCCGAGCGCCCTTCGAGGAGCCGCGGACGAGGAGACCAGCGTGATCGTCGTCAATTCGCCGAACAATCCCACAGGGGCAGTCTATCCTGAGTCGTCAATCCGGGAGTTCGTCGCCGTCGCCGAGGAATATGGGGCGCTCCTGGTGAGCGACGAGGTCTACGATCACTTCGATTACTCCGGGGGATTTGCGAGTGCGCTCGACATTGATTCGACACAGCGGATCGTCACCGACGCCTTCTCGAAAACGATGGCAGTGACGGGCCTCCGGGTCGGATACGTAATCATCGAAGACGACAGCCTTCGGGAACGGGCGCGGACCAGACACATGCTGACGAACGTGACCGGGAGTCGGCCCGCCCAGTATGCCGTTGCTCACGCACTGGAGTCGACGCCGCCGCGCTACTACACCGAGGCTCGCGAGCGCGTTCGTGACCGGATCGACCGTCTGACCGATTCGCTCGACGCCATCGGCGCGGAGTACACCGATCCGGACGGCGGCTTCTACGTCATGGCTCGCTTCCCCGAGTTCGGTGGCGGGTTTGATGCCGTGTACGAACTGATCGATGAGGCCGGCGTGGCTGGGATGCCCGGTGCAGCCTTCGGGGAGTCTTTCGAGGACTGGATTCGCTTTGCGGTGTGTACGGATCGCGTCGAGATGGCTGCCGCGAGACTCGAAGCCTACTTCGAGTGAGGCGGCGATGTTCGCCGATTGCTGGCTGTTCAAGACGACCCAGTCCACAGGGCGTGTGATGGAGTTCGATACCCTCACCACGGCTGTCGCGTTCGTCGCACTGATTGCCATCGGCGTTGGCGGTGCGTCGATGTCACCGATGACCCTGGAGACGACACTGATGATGGTCGCTCCCTCCGCAATCGTCTTCGGTGCGATCGTGCTGTTTCTGGGCGTCAAGCACGGCGAATGGCGCGCTCACAACGTCTAGGATACTGTTACTGGAGTGTGGACGGAGACTCGGGAACGGCCTGAATAGGGTCGCTCGGAACAGCGAGTACTGGGGACAAAAACGTCTCGAAAGCCCCCACCACGCTCGCTAGGAACTGTGATTACCGGAGACAGCACCTTCTCGAAAGCCCTCACCACGCTCGCGGTCGCTGAGCGGCATATCCTCACTCTTTTCAGTCGTTCGGATAGGGGCCGCTCAGGCGACTCCGTGCCACCGCGACCGTGGTTCGCCCTTTCATCCGCCAGGACAGTATTGCTCGCGCGGCCTCCGACACGCGCTCGCGGATAAGTCCACCACACCTCCCCGGTCGCGCCCGGTTCGGGCGCGACACGCTTCCTGACCGCCTCGCGGTGGCCGGGAGCGAGTTTTATCGAGCACCGGGAGAGCGAAGCTCTCCCAAGCAAACGGGCAGCTTTGCTGCCCGTGAACGACCCGGGGAAGGGCAGGCCTGCTGTGGCGGTCCCTGGTAGATGACAGGGCGAGACTCGCGTGGCGGCTCCGCCGCCACGTTATAGGAGGTCGGTGCAACCGACCTCCCGCTGGCGCTGAAAGGAAGTCGCTGAGCAGGCTCTATTCGAGCGGTGCGAGGACGACCACCGGGAGTCCTCGATGCGAAACGGCGAGCGAAGTGAGCCGTAGAGCGAAGCGAGAATATCCTGCTCAGCGGCCGCCAGCGAGTCGAGGGCTTTCCTGCGTTGTTCACGGTAGAGCCTCAGTTTCCTAGCCAGCGTGGCGTGGGCTTTCGAGATGTCGTTGTTCCCAACAGTCGTTCAATTTCCTGGCCAGCGAGTCCAAGAAATTCCCGTGACGATACCAAACGCAAATCCACCTACCCACGAGCCAAGATTCCGTAGGTTCAAAAGCGACGACGACCCAGCCCAGAGTACGAGATGGCCGATCCCAACTGGGAACCCTACTTTGGCTTTGAGGAGCCCTACGAGAGCCAGGCCGACGCGATCGAGGCGTCGATCGACGTCGCCCAGCGACAGGGCTACCTCGCGATGGAAGGCCCCTGCGGGACCGGCAAGACCATGGCCGCCCTCACTGCGGCCGCGACCCTTCTCCGCGAGGGCGACCACTACGAGAACGTCGTCGTCGTGACCCCAGTCAAACAGCAACTCCAGCAGTTCGTCGACGGCCTCCGAACCCTCAACACCGGCCTACAGGAACCGCTGAACGGAATCTCCCTGGTCGGCAAGCGCGACCTCTGTCCGTACGGTCGCGAAGACGTCTTCCCGCCAGACATGAGCGTCCACGACCGCTGTGAAGACCTCCGGGAGAACACCGCCCATCTGATCGAGAGTGACGGCGAGGGCGGGAGCGAACCCCCAGCAGCGGAGGGCGCGGTCGGCGGCGCGACCGACGAGATCTGGTGGGACCCGGAAGTCGCGAGCGAGCTTGCCAAAGCCGCCCGCGCGGACGCGCCGGGTCAGCAAGCACTCGGGAACGCCCTCGCGACAGCAGGAGCCACATCGCCGTATCGCAAGAGCCAGCCCACTGCGCCCGAGGACATCGGTGGCGACGACCCACCGATCTACTGCCCGTTCGAGGCTGACTGGTACGCCCGGAACAAGGCTTCGCCCGTCGACTTCACCATCGGCGAGGAGTGTGTCATCACTGCCGAGGACTACCTTCCGGCCGCGACCGAGCGGGGGACCTGCCCCCACCGCGCGATGAGCACGCTCCTCAAGAACGCGGAGGTCGTCATCGGCAATTACAACCACCTGTTCGATCCCGACTCCCGGGCGCTGCTGGCCGAGGTCCTCGACGAGCGAACGTTCGTCATCGTCGACGAGGCCCACAGATTAGAGGGGCGCGTTCGGGACCTCCTCTCGGATCGCGTCGGACGGCAGACGCTCGTCCAGGCCAGAAACGACTGTCATCAACTCCTCCAGCGCGCCCGCCAGACCGACGACCACCGCGCGCAAGTCGAGGCGAGACTGACCAGCCACGAGGTGAATCTGGAGGCCGTCGAACAGGCCCGCGATTTCTACGACGACGCGATTCGGTGGCTCGACAACCGGGTCGAACGCGCCCTCGACGAGGAAGCCGGCCGGGACTGGCGCGCAGACCCGGACACCCTCCCCGAGCACGACATCGAGATACCGCTTCGCGATCCTGAGACCGTCGAGACGGACGAACTGACCGAGTGGGCGACCGACCAGGGTTACACCGGGTCGCTCTGGCGAACACTCCCGAAAGTCGGTGCGGCAGTCGAGGATACGATGGACCAGCTCGGAATCGCGCGCCAGCCAGTCTGTGCGGCGGTCGGAGTCGTCATGTCCCGGTGGTGGGAGCGTGATCACGCCACGAAGTTGCGAGAGATTGAGCTCGAACACAGCCCCACCGACGACCAGCGCGTCGAGGGCTGGCAACGCGAGTACACTGCGGGACTCGTGCTGTTCGACTGCATGCCCACGGAAGCACTCCGAGAGATTTTCGACGCGCTCGGTGGCGGCATGCTGATGAGTGCGACGCTCTCGCCGCTCTCGGTGTTCACGAAGGTGGCGGGGCTGGACGCGCTTCGGACGGGAGAAGGATCAGACGAGTCCAGTGACGACGATGTCGATCCTGGCCGACCAGTCGAGACCAGATCCTATCCTCTGCGATTCCCCGAGTCGAATCGCGCAAGCTGGATCGTCGACGCCAGTCCCTACACCGCGAGAAACCGTGGCGATCCGATCCAGGAAGAGTCGGCGTGGACCAACACCCGCGACGAGTACGCCCACGTCCTGCGGGCGGTCGCGAGAAGTCCGGGCAACGTCCTGATTGCCATGCCAAACTACCGCGAGGCAGCCTGGGCCGGCGAGTACCTGGAGGACGCGGTCGACAAGCCTGTCCTCGTCGACGAGAGTACGAGCAACGAGGCGACCGAAGCGCTCAAACAGCAGTTCTTCGACGGCGAGGGCAAGGTGATCGTCACGAGCACGCGCGGGACGCTGACCGAGGGGGTCGACTACGACGGCGCGAAGCTGTCGACGGCAGCCGTGATCGGGATCCCACTCGTGAACGTCGGCTCGCCACGCGTGCAGGCCGTCCGGCGGGCGTACGGCGATGCCTTCGGCGAGGACAACGCTTTCGAGTACGCCCTGACTGTGCCGGCAGTACGGCGGGCCCGACAGGCGATCGGACGCGTTATCCGGGGCTCTGAGGAGGTCGGAGCCAGAATCCTGGCCGATCGGCGCTTCTCCGAGGGCGTGCGTCACAGCGTCCACAGCTTTCTCTCGCCGGCCGAACAGGAGGAATTCGTGCGGATGACGCCGGATTTCCTGTCGGGGAAGATCGAACGGTTCTGGGCCGAGCGATAAGAGCGAAGAGTTCCGAACCGAGCGATAGGTGAAAGCGGCGTTTGAGTCTTCGAGAGTACTTAGATACTGGATCACCCACGGTCGTGTATGCGAGACACGAAACTCGGGGCAATCGTCGTCGTCGCGTTGCTCGTCGGCTCGGCGGTGGGGGCCGGCGTCGCGATGGTGGGGTTGTCCGACGGCGGAGCGAAGACGAACAGCGTCGACGGGCCGAGCGACCCGGACGACGGGCCGGCGGATCCCGACGACAGCCCGACCGAGAGTGGTATCGAAACCTTCGAGAGCGCCAGCGAGTTCCAGTCCTACGTCCAGAATGGCCAGCAGTCGCGCGCAGGCAACTTCTGGGGTGGGCCAGTGACGATCGGATCACAGTTCGACCTGGCAGTCGAGACGACGAACTTCCAGTCTGACGCGGCTCGGGTCAGCGCGAACGGGGAATCAGGCTCGGTCGATCGACACTCCTCGACGAACGTCCAGGAGCAGGGAATCGACGAACCGGATCGACTCAAGACGACCGGCGACCTCGTCTACTACGCAGACCGGCCGATCTATCGGGTCCAGCCGTTCCTCGAACGGCGCGGCGACGTCGACCGACGCTGGCAACCACCGGGCTCGACGCACGTTGTTGACTCCAGTGACCCCGCCAGACCGCAGCAAATCGCCGGCATCAACCAGAGCGGGAACCTCCTGCTCTCTGAGGACTCGCTGGTCGTCTTCCAGGGCTCGCGTCTCGTCGGCTACGACGTGAGCGATTCCGACAATCCCGAGCGGACGTGGACCCGATCGATCAACGGCAGCGTCGAGACCGCGCGGCTCGTCGACGGCCAGATCTACCTCGTGACGAGCTCGTCCGTCTCGTCCGGGAACCCGTGCCCGGTCGTACCGCTGAGCGGCCCCGGGGGGCGGATCGATTGCACCTCGATCTACCACCCGCGCCAGCAGATTCCGGTCGACGTGACCTACACCGCGTATACGCTCGATCCGAGCGACGGCGCTGTCGACGACAGTGTGAGCGTCGTCGGGACGCGCGATCGGTCGGCGATCTACATGTCCGACAACGCCCTGTACGTGACCTACACCCAGCGGACGCCCCGCGGCGAGCTGCTGGGCGACGCCATTCTCTCGGAACACATCGACGCACCCGGATGGGTCGAAGACCGTGTACAAGAGGTTCGCTCGTACAATCTCTCGGCGCGAGCGACCCAGATCGAGATCGAGGCGACGATCCAGGAGTGGCTGCAAAGCGTTCCAGACGACGAACGCGAGCAACTCCGCAGTGATTACCGGAAAGAGCTCGAGGCCTACGTCGAAGACCATCGGCGCAACCTCACCACGACCGGTGTCACTCGAATCGGGGTCGGTGACGGGCTCTCAGTCGAGGCTAGCGGACAGGTCCCGGGCGAGCCACTGAACCAGTTCTCGATGGACGAACACAACGGCAGTCTGCGGATCGCGACGACGATCCCGCGCCAGTTCGGGACGGACAGCGTCAACGACCTCTACACCCTCGAAGCTGACTCCCTGGAGCGACAGGGTTCGGTGCAGGGAATGGGCGTCGACCAGCGCGTCTACGCCGTCCGCTACGTCGGTGACACCGCCTACGTCGTCACGTTCCGGCAGACCGATCCGTTCCACGTCGTCGATCTCTCCGACCCGAGCGAGCCCGAGGAACTCGGCGAACTCGAACTGCCGGGGTACTCCTCGTACCTCCATCCGATCGACGAGGATCACGTCCTCGGCATCGGCGAGGAAGACGGCCGGGTCAAGGCGACGCTGTTCGACGTCTCCGACAAGAGCAACCCGACGATCGACGACACCTACTACCCCGGAGCGGGCTGGTCAGCTATCGCCGAGTCTCACCACGCCTTCCTCATCGACCGCAAGCACGGCGTGTTCTTCCTGCCGGGGAGAGACCACGGCTACGTCGTGGACTATACGAACAGTGAACTCAGCGAAGAGACCCGCGTCTCGTTGGAAGGACAACCCCAGCGGGCCGCCTATATCGACGACTACCTCTACGTCTTTAGCGACCGCGAACTGGTCGTGATCGACGAGACCGACTGGTCGCGTGAGACATCGCTGGGACTGTTGAACGACTAACTCAAAACCGGTTTTGTTGCCCGCTCACACACCACACAATTTTTCCGCCAACAGAAAGCATATACGCGCCACTGAGAGTGTGTTAGTCGATGCCATCCTGCCAGAACTGCGGTGAGTTCGTTACCGAGGCGTATGTCCGGGTATTCACACCCGAAAGAAGCGCGGGAGAGGGGCCACGCGTCTGTCCGTACTGTGAGGACAAACTACGAGACGGAGCAGATGTTCGCGAGGCGCGGTCGTCGCGAAATTAGAGACATCCGGAATGCGCGGTAGTCGAGAAATAGGAGACGTCCGGAATGCGCGGTAGTCGAGAAATAGGAGACGTCCGGAATGCGCGGCCGTCGCGAGGGTGACTGATTCTGGGGGATCGACGGGTACACAAGTCGGGACCGGATAGCCTCAGACATGACTGACATCGACGTCGAGCCCGTCGAAGCGCTCGACAACGAGGCCGTGCCTGTAGGTGTCGAGGCCCCGGATTACGTCCTCTACGGGGGGAAAGGCGGCGTGGGAAAGACGACGATGGCCGCCGCGACTGGCCTGGCGAGCGCTCGCGACGGAACCGCGACGCTCGTCGTCTCTACGGATCCAGCTCACTCCCTCTCTGACACGCTCGATACGGACATCCCGAGCGAGCCGGCGAAAATTCGCGAGGAGATCCCACTGTACGCCGTCGAGATCGACCCCGAGAACGCCTTCGGCGACAACCCACTCGGGGTCGAGGATAGTCTCGGCCCGCTCTCGGATCTGCTCGGTGACGACATGGCCAATCCCTTCGGCTCCTCGATGCCCGGGACCGACGAGGCTGCGGCGATGCGACTCCTGTTGCAGTATCTCGACGATGACCGCTTCGACCGGGTCGTGATCGACACCGCACCGACCGGCCACACACTCCGCCTGCTCGAACTCCCGGATGTAATGGAGTCGATGATCGGCCGGCTGATCGCCTTCCGCGAGAAGATGAGCGGCATGATGGGCTCGGTCTCGGGGATGTTCGGCGGTGACGACAAAGAGAGCGACCAGATGGAAGAAGGGATCAGCGACATGCGTGAACTCAGCCGCCGGATCGAGCGGCTCCGGGCCGTCCTTCAGGATCCGACCAGGACCGACTTCCGGGTCGTCCTCGTTCCCGAAGAACTCAGCGTCATGGAGTCCGAACGACTGCTCACCCAGCTAGAGGAGTTCGGTATCCCGGTGGGAACCATCGTCGTCAATCGCGTGATGGAGGACCTCGCCGACGTAGCTGACGTGGACGCCGACTGGTTCGTCTCGCCCGATCTGGACCACTGTGAGTTCTGCAAGCGCCGATGGGATGTCCAGCAAAAAGCCCTCCAGCGTTCCCAGGAACTATTCAGAGGCCACGATGTCAAGCGCGTCCCGCTGTTCGCCGACGAAGTCCGTGGCGAGGAATTCCTGAAGGTCGTCGCGGCCTGTCTGGACTAGGTGTCCGGCTCGTCGATCACGAACACACGCAGGTCGTTGACGTTGGTTCCCGTCGATCCGGTCTCGATCAACGCGTCGCAGTCGTCCAGAAACGGCTCGGCGTCGTTTTCGACGAGAGCGACCCGGCCAGCCATCGGGCTGTGGATCGTCTCGCTGTCGACGATCGCACCGGCATAGCCAGTGCCACCGTCCGATCCGTCGGTATCGACGCTCGCACAGACGACGCCCGGCGCGGCCTCGATACCGGCCCGGAGTACGAACTCCATGTTCGGGCCACCGTCGCCGTTCCCCAGAACTGTGACGGTCGTCTCCCCGCCGGAGAGGAGGACGGCTGGGGACTCGATCGGATGGTCAGTCTCGCGACACTCCTCGGCGATGGCGACCTGACTCAGTGCAGCCTCGGTCGACTCGCCTCTGACTCGCGAGGAGAGGACGAGAGAATCGTAGTCGGTGTCTTCGACTACGCCTCGGGCGGCCGCCAGCGCCGTCCAGGCCGTCGCGAGAACGTAGTTGTCGACGTGGTCCGGTTCTTCGTCGGGAGTCTCGTCGTGCTCTCCAGCGACACCAGCTTCGAGGTGGCCGATTACCGGCCCGGGCGCGTCGACATCGTAGTGCTCAAGCACGGCAAGGGCGTCTTCGTAGGTCGTTTGATCGGACGCGGTCGGTCCCGAGGCGACCACTCCGGGGTCGTCACCGACGACGTCCGAGAAGACCAGTCCGACGACGGTCGCCGGCGCGGCTGCACGCGCGAGGCCGCCGCCTTTGATCGCCGAGAGATGGGTTCGGACGGCGTTGATCTCCTCGATGGCCGCACCACTCTCGACCAGTGACTCCGTGATCGACTGGAGATCTGAGAGTCGAAGATCGCCAGCCGGCAACGGCAGCAAGGCACTGCCGCCACCAGTGATCGGGACCAGCATGAGGACTCGTTCATCCTGTTCGCGAGCGCGGTCGAGGATCTCGCGGGCTCCCTCGCGGGCCTGGTCGTCGGGCACTGGATGGGATCCTTCGACGATCTCCACGGTGTCAGTCTTCACGGGATCGTTCGTGACCACGAGCCCGCGGTCGATTCGGTCGTCGAGCACCTCTTCGAGCGCCCGTGCGACGACATCGGCAGCTTTCCCGCCGCCCAGCAGGACGATCTCGTCGTAGTCGTCGAGATCGTACCGACCCTCGGCGACGTGGAGTACACCGTCTTCAACGTGGATTCTGTCCGCGACGACGCGGTCGGGCTGGGCAGCCCTGATCCCGGCTTCGAGACACGACAGCGCGAGGTCGTGGGCGGGCGTCTCCGCCAGGTCGTCTCGGTTCCGGATCATCGCAGTGAGGTGACCCGGCGCAGGAGCGACCAGACCCGATCCCGCCAGCGACCCGGAAGGTGTCGTGCGAGTGCACAGACTTTCGCGATCCGGCCCACCGGATACCGGGCGTCGGGATCGCTCACGACGGCCGCGTCGGTGATGACCGCTGCGACGGCCTCGGGCGGCATGCCGAAGGTGTCGCTGGCCCCGATGGACTCGCGCTCGTCCTGGATCCTGTAGATCGACTCGTAGGCCCCGGAGCGATCGAGGCGCTTGCGCGAATCGGCGACACGCGATTCGAAATTCGTCGCGACCGGCCCGGGCTCGACCAGAACGACGTCGATACCGTACTGGTCAACCTCGTTTCGGAGGGCGTCGCTCAGTCCCTCCAGAGCGAACTTCGAACTGCTGTAGATTCCTTCGCCAGGTGTCGCGAGCAGGCCCACGGCGCTTGAGACGTTGATGATCCGGCCCCGCTCTCGCTCGCGCATGTGTGGAAGGACTTCACGAATCAGCCGGTGGGGGCCGTAGACGTTGACGTCGAACTGCTCGGCGAGGGCGTCGGTCGGGACGTCCTCGACAGGGCCGAACTGTGCCGTCCCGGCATTGTTGACGAGCACGTCCAGTCGCCCCTGTTCGTCGAGGATTCGGTCGACAACGCGTTCGACCTCGCGGGCGTTCGTGACGTCGAGATCGGCCGTCTCACAGCCAGCCTCGGCCAGATCCGTGAGGTCGTCTTCGTCGCGGGCCGTCGCGTAGACGGTCCACTCGTCGTCCAGAAAGTCCTCGGCGGTCGCGCGCCCGATCCCGGAGCTACAGCCCGTGATCAGTACCGTCTTCTCCATACACCACCACTCGAAGCGCTGGCAAGTAAGTCTGCATGTCCCGACCTACCGATGCTCGGATTTTGCCTCGTCCGCAAGTCGATCGGCCAGTCGCGTCGGCTCGGGCAGTTTGTAGCCGCCACAGCAGTTCGCGACGATGTCGACGGTCGTCTCGGCATTGATTCGATGACCGGGACTCACGTACAGCGGATTGATGCTCGTCGATCCCGACTCGTACTGGCGGCTCTGGAAAGCGTAGCCGATGACGGTTCCGTCAGGCGCTGTCACGTCGCTGTCGGCTTCGATCGCGATCCGATCGCCCTCGGCCATCCGGTCTGGAATCGGGTCGCGAGGTGCCCCACAGAGAAGGTTCTTGGCGACGCCCACGGCGGGTAAATCGAGCGTCACACCGATGTGCGTCGCCAGTCCGGCCTGCCGGAAGTGGATGCGGCCGCTGCCATCCACGACAGCGAGATCAGGGGTCACCGACAGTTTCTCGAACGCGGCGAGGATCGCGTTGCCCTCTCGAAAGCTCAGGAGGCCCGGGATGTAGGGGATCTCCGTCTCTGCGACAGCGGTGACTTCCTCGATCACCTCGCCATCCTGCAGTGCCACGATGGCGCTGACCGCACGGTCGTCGTCGAGAAAGGCCTGATCGACGCCGACGACCACGGGAGACTCCCGTGATGTGAGGGTCTGTTGGCCTGTGTCCCGGTCGATCCGCACAGCCGAGGGATCGAAGTCGAGGTCGTCTGCGAACACCGCTGCTTCGGCGATGTCGTTCTGGAGGGCTTCCATCTCCTCGCGGGAACGGCTGGGGTCTGGGACGAACTCCGGGTAGACTGGCTCCATCGCTCAAAATGGGCCGCGGCGTCGGCCACCTGGACCGCCGGGACCGCCGGGGCCACCGCCGCCGAACCGGAGTGTGCCCGGCGTACTGATCTTGTTCTTGACGCGCTGGCCGTAGACGATTCCGATTGCGAGGCCGACGAGGTGAGCGACGTTGGCGACGTTCGATACGCCCACGCCGAGCAGTCCGAATGCACTCAGAGCGGCGTAAAAGCCCACAATCGCCCACATCGGCATCGGCAAGATGCCCCAGATATAGACCCGGAGGTTGGGGTTGAGGACGACGAGTACGCCACCGATAGCCAGGCCCGCACCGCTGGCACCGAGGACGCCGCCGCCGGTCCCCTCAATAATCCCGATCGCAATCTGTCCCAGACCGGCGAGTGCACCGCTGGCGAGAAACAGGAGTGTGAAGTCCCGAGATCCGATGTACTTCTCGACGATCCGGCCGAAGAAGAAGATCCAGATACTGTTGCCGGCGATGTGCCAGAGGGTGGCCGTACTGTGGGAGAAAATCGAGGTGAACCACGTCCAGACGTACTCTGGATGCTCAGCCGAGAGTATGAAAATCGACTCGTAGAGTCGAAACATCTCGGGATCCTCCACTCGCCCGAACCGATCCAGGCCAACGACGAAGTTGAGAAAGACCTGCTGGGCGAAGAACGTGATCCACATGGCCCCGAGGAAGACATAGGTCATGTTCCCCCGGAAGTAGCTGAAAATACTCCCGGGACCAGTGTTGATCCCCAGACGGGCAGCCAGACCCTCCGAACTGCTCGAACTCGTTGAACTCACGCTATCGTCGAAGCCACTGTCGAAGACGCCGCCGGGGTCATCCCAGTTGTCCAGCCCCGGGCAGTCGTGGTTCTCGGGCAGACGGTGCTCGGCACAGAACGTCCCCCCGCAGTGGCGGCAGTGATACGGCATGTTCTCCTGCTTGCCGCACTCGTCGCAGGTCGACATTGCCCGAGCGTTCGAACCGCCCATCCAAAGGGGTTGTGCTTATTCGCCCAGCTACCACAGGATCGGGACGAGTGGATTTTTCTCGGTTCGGGCCCCATTCCCGACTGTGCAAGCATACCAGCGCAAACAACTGCTCGAACGCGTCGACCGGGAGGGCGCGACGGTGGGCGCTGCCATCCCCGAGGAGATCGACGTGCAAGGGGAGTCGATCGACCTCCAGTCGTTCGTCTTCGAGATCAAACGCCGGGAGACCATCCCGGCAGGCGAGCGCGACCGGGTCGAGACGGCCAAGCGAAACCTCCGACGAGAGCGACTGCAACGCCGCCAACGTCTCGAAGAAGACGACATCTCCTACGAGGAAGGACGGAAGCTCGCGGACGCGATCGTCGGCCTCGACCGGGCGCTGGAAGCGCTGGAATCGCTCGGCTCCGCGGACCTCGAACAGGAAAAGCAGGTCCAGGAGGCCGCAGACCGGAAGCGCTGGATGTCGTTCCTGCAGAAGGCACTGGGTCACGAAGACGCCGACTCGGGGACGGGACGGGCGGGGCGATTCCAGTGATAGCAACCGTTGTACCGATGTACGGAGATGACCGCACGGTCGTGTGCGGCCGACACGGAACAGACAGACAGGGGTCACTATGAGCCACAACGACACCGTCGCGGCCCTGCTCGAAGAGATGGCCGACCGCCTCGACGCGATGGACGTCGAGTACAAACCACGAGCCTACCGCCGGGCGGCCGAGAACGTCCGCGAATACCCCGAACCTATCGAGCGACTCGCCGCAGAGGGCGAAGACGCTGTCGGCCAGATCGACGGTGTGGGCGACGCCATCGCCGCCAAGGTCGTCGAATACGTCGAGACCGGGACGATCGAGGAGCTCGAAGACCTCCGCGAGGATCTCCCTGTGGAGATGGAGGCGCTCACCAGCGTCGAAGGCGTCGGTCCCAAGACCGTCGGAACCCTCTACGAAGCCCTGGATATTCGAACGCTGGACGATCTGGAGGCGGCCGCGGAAGCCGGAGAGATTCAGGACGTCAAGGGCTTCGGCGCGAAGACCGAACAGAACATCCTTGATGGAATCGACTTCGCCCGGGAGTCCCACGAGCGACAGTTGCTTGGCGAGGCCGTCCCGCTGGGCGAGTCAGTCCGCGCGTATCTCGCCGACCAGTCGGCTGTCGACTCGGTCGAACTCGCCGGGTCGCTCCGGCGCTGGAAACCAACCATCGGCGACGTGGACGTCCTCGTCGGGAGCGACAACGGCACGGCTGTCGTCGAGACGTTCACCGACTGGCCGGAGGCCGACAGCCTGATCGAAGCCGGAGAGACCAAAGCCAGCCTGCGCGTGGGCGAGGTCAGAGTCGACCTCCGGGTCGTCGCCGCCGCGGAGTTCGGCAGCGCCCTCCAGTATTTTACTGGCAGCCGCGATCACAACGTCGCCCTGCGAAATCGGGCGATCGAACGCGATCTGAAGATGAACGAGTACGGCGTCTTCGACGTGAGTGGCGTCGACGATCCCGATGCTGGCCAGCGCGTCGGTGATCGAGTCGCCGGCGACACCGAGGAGTCGATGTACGACGCGCTCGACCTCCAGTGGATCCCGCCCGAGATGCGCGAAGGCCGTGGCGAAATCGATGCTGCAGCGGACGACAACCTGCCAGATCTGCTCACCGAAGACGACCCACAGGGTGATCTGCACCTCCACACTGAGTGGTCGGACGGCAACAATACTATCGCGGAGATGATAGAGGGGGCGGCCGACTTCGGTCACGACTACATCGCGATCACGGATCACGCGACTGGCCCCGGGATGGTCGGCGGTGTCGGGATCGACGACGCGGAGATCCGTGAGGAGATCTCCGCGGTCGAGCAAGCGGCCGCCGAGGCCGACATCGAGGTGTTCACCGGCATCGAAGCGAACATCGACACAGACGGAACGATCTCGGTCGACGACGACATACTGGCCGAGTTGGATGTCGTGGTCGCCTCGCCACATGCTGGCCTCGATGGTGACGGGACCGACCGGCTGATCACCGCGGCCGAACACCCACACGTCGACATCATCGGCCATCCCACAGGGAGATATCTGAATCGGCGACCCGGCCTCACCGTCGAGTTCGACCGTCTCGCTGAGGCCGCAGCCGAGGCGGGAACGGCGCTGGAGGTCAATGCCAATCCACAGCGACTCGACCTCGGAGGGCAAGCCGTCCGGGCGGCTGTCGAGGCCGGCGCGACCATCGCTATCAATACCGACGCCCACCGGCCCGCGAGCTACGACCTGGTGCGCTATGGGGTTCACACGGCCCGGCGTGGCTGGGCCGAAGCAGGCGACGTGCTGAACACGCGCAATGTGGCAGGCGTCAGGAGGTTCCTCGAATGACGGTCGAACAATCACGTGTCGATACTGACCAGACACCCGCACTCCTGCTCGATACGATGCTGGGGAAACTCGGGACGTACCTCCGAATGTGTGGCTACGATGCCGCATACGCCCTGAGTCGGGACGTCGAAGACGACGACCAAATCGTTGCGCTCGCAAAGACCGAGGGTCGCACCGTCGTGACCAGAGACGTCGCACTGGCGCGGAAAGCACCCGAGGCCGTGCTGATCGAGTCTCGCGACACAGTCGATCAACTCCGGGAGTTCCGCGACGCGGGCTTTCCGCTCGAACTCGAGGACGAACCATCGCGCTGTGGGGCCTGCAACGCCCCGCTCGTCCGGGTCGCGCCGGAAGAGCCGACGCCCGAGTACGCCCCCGAACCGGACTACGAGGCCGTCTGGCGCTGCCGAGAGTGCGGCCAGCACTTCTGGAAGGGGAGCCACTGGGACGATGTCGGCGAGACGCTGGAGTCACTCTGAGTGGACTCCGGAACACCATTGTACCCCGCGCGACCGTAGTTTCTCTCGATGACACTCTCCGAGGAGGCGCTCACCCGCCTGGCCGACATCGTCGCGCTCCAGCCGACGAAAAACGGTGAACTCCAGAATCGCTGGGACATGGACAGCGGCAGTGAGGTCCACCAGTATCTCGAATCCGAACTGAAAGACTACTACTACCGCAACGAGGACAGCCTGATCTGTGCGACACCCGAAGCCGCCACGCTTACCGAGGAAGCCGGGCTGACTGAGAAGAACGGCGAAGAGAACCACGTTCAGGTGCCGCCGATACAGGCCCACATCCTCGACGTCATCGCAGAACCCGACGAGGACTCCCAGAGTGTGGTCGCCGTCCTCCACGCACTGGCGGATGCGGGCCACGAGGACTACGACGTCGACTCTGTTCGGTCGGCGCTGCACAGCCTCGTCGACAAGGGCATCGTCGAGCGTATCCGCAAGACCGTTCCGACGTTCCGGCTCACTGTCACCCGTGAGGATCTGACCGTCGCGAAACTCGACTAGCGTTCGTCTACTCCTGGCCGCTGGCGGCGACGCTGTCGATCCAGCAATTCCTTGATCCCCGCGCCAGGGCCACCTTCGACCGGCCAGCCACCGGTCCGCCAGACCGGCGGCTCGGGCTCGAAATCGCCGCACGCACCCCGGCAGATGCTCGCCGTCTGGTGACACTCCTTGGCGTCGCAATATGGCACAAATCCCGACTCAGTATCGACCAGTCGAAAGTGTCGACAGTCCGGCCGCATCGTATCGGCATAGGATCGCCACCCGCGTTCGTAGGCTCGCTCGGCTATTTCGAGGCGTTTATCACGCTTCCACTCCGGATCGGCGTACGAAAAGCGGGCGGCAGAGGCGTCGTGTTCGCCCCCGGACGGGCGCTCGTCGATCAGGGTTCCGGGATCGGAGACGGCCAGCGACCGTGGCTGCCAGATCGCGTCGACGGTGTCGTCCTCCACCGCGAGAATCCCGGCCTCGACGGGGACATCTTCCAGCAGTGCTCGAATAGGGCGGTCGCCGCCACCCTCGGTCGCGACCCAGACCTCGTCTGCCAGCGCGAGTGCAACGTCCTGCTCCATTTGCTGGGCGAGCGCGCGGGCCGCGCTGGCGTCGAGGTCGGGTTTGTTCTCGATCGCAATGATCCGCTCGACCCACGCTGGATAGGACCACTTCCGCTTGATTTCCAGGCGATTGCCACGTTTTCGCGTTTCCAGAACGTCTCGGTCGGCTGCGCGGTGGATCGATTCCCGGACGTATCGCCACGGATAGCCCGGATCCGGGAGGGCGTCGCGATACCACGCCCAGTCCTCGGGGGCGTGTCTGAGAACGTCCAGCAGATCGGAGTCGAGACGCCTGGAGCCGAATTTCGCTCGCTCACGCAGGCCGTCGGGATCACACTCGATCACGATCGTATCCCAGCGTCGGTACTTCGTGCCAAGCTGGCGGGCAACGAGGATCGGCTGGCGGCGCTCACAGTTGGGAGGCCACTCGCGTTCGGCCCACTGACAGACCCGCAGTTCGAAGACGAACTCGCTATCGGCGTCCACGTTGGCTCGCAGACGCCGGATCGGCAAAACCGTACCGCCTTCATAGTGATTACTGTAGCGATGTACCGCTACGACCGCACGCAGTCGTGCGGTCGATGTGGAACAGACCGACAGTAATCACCTTCAATCAGCCGTCTGGGCCGCACTGCTGTCGACATCGGTTGCGTCTGCCTGCAGGAACGCGATGTCTTGCAGTCCGGAAAACGCGATCAGGCCGAACCCAATCTTCGCGACGACGTCAATGTAGGTGACGACCAGCGAGGTCGTCTCGGTGTCCATCACGCCGAATCCGGTCCCACCCAGCAGCCAGATCACCGGGTAGATCAGCCACAGCACGATCACGAAGTTCCGCAACGTCCGGAAGAGTGCGAGTCGCCGATCATCGAGCTTGCGGGCCTCCGTGGCAACCTCGCGGAAGAGTAACAGGACGACCCCGACGAACGTCAGGCTCCCGAGAGCGAACAGTCCGAGGTTCAGGGGTGTTCCAACAACCCCGCCGAGGAAGCCAGAGCCGATGGTCGCGGCCTGCAACGCCGCCATCGCCCCGATGACCCGGCGGTCTGCGCCGGCGAGCCAGCCGAGGTAGATCACGTGCAGTGGCGTCGTCAGGAGCCAGTCGACGTACCGCGGGATATACAGCGTCGCCCCGCGTGCGGTCGTGATCGCGCCGATATCGAGCGCCATAAGTCCGTACGCGACGGTCGCGATCACGGTGACGGCGATCAGGTCGAGAAACTCGAAGCGGTGTTCCTCGGTCAGTTGAGTGTACCCCCACGCGAGCACGAGCGTTCCGAGTGCCATTCCAGCGGTTCCAAGCGCGAACCAGGTCGTGATTGTGAACAGTGCCATGATTAGTCATCAGTTGCCGCAGTGTCGGCGGCCGAGGAGTGGGCAGTTGCACCGTCGACGGTGAATCGGTCGAGTAGCTGTTCGAGTTCGGCCGCTCGCTCCCGGAGATCGCCGGCCGAATCAGACACCTCGGCGATCGAACGTTCCTGTTCGCTCGCCGCGGAGGCGACGGTGTCTGCCTCCTGAGCAGTCTGTTGACTGATCGTCGAGAGATCGTCTATCATCCGCATCACTTGCTGTGCCGTCTGAGCCTGCTCTGCCGTCGCGTCGTCGATCTCCTGGATACCTGCGTCGGCTTCCTCGGTCCGTTCGACGATCTCCTCCAGGGCGTCGACGGTCTCTTTGACCGTCGCGACGCCGTCGGTGATCCGGCGGCTGGTCGATTCCATCGTCTCGACGGTGTCGCCCGCCTGTGACTGGATCCGCTCGATCCGCCGTTCGATGTCGCCAGCGGCATCTTTGGTCTCCTCCGCGAGACTCTTGATCTCGTCAGCGACGACCGCGAAGCCGTCGCCCTGCCCATCGGCGTGTGCGGCCTCTATCGAGGCGTTCAGCGCCAGCATGTTCGTCTGCTCGACGATGTCGGTGATCACCTTGATGATGTCGTTGATCTCGTCGAGGTCGTCGTCCAGCGCGTTGATCTCCGCGACCATCGCCTCGGTTTCGGTCTCGATCGCGTTCATCTCCTCGATGGCCTCATGGGCGGCTTCACGACCCGTCTCGCCCGCCGAAGCCGCTGCCTGGGATGTCTCGGCGACTTCCTGGGCAGACGAGGCGACCTCCTCGGCGGTCGCCGAGAGGTTCTCCATCTCACCGGAGGCGTCGTGCAGCCGCTCGCTCTGTTCACGCGCCCCGTCAAGGATCTCGTCGATCGAGGCAGTCACCTGCTGGCTCGCGTGGTCGACTTCGGTCGCGTTCGACTCGACCCGGTCGCTCGCGTCAAGGACAGCCGCCGAGAACGATTCGACGTCGGCGATGATCGACTCCAGCGAATCGAGAGTCGCGTTGATCCCCTCGCCGACACGCTCCATCGCGTCGCTCTCACTCTGGGGATCCACACGGCCCGTAAGATCGCCCTCGGACGCCCGATTGAGAACCATCTCGTACTCACCGGCTTTCGAGGTCAGGTGGGAAGTCATCGCTTCCATCTCCGCACGTTCGCTCTCGGCCTCGCGGCGTGCCTGTTCGGCGCTTTCGCGTGCATCCTCTGCGTTCTCTCTCGCGTTTTCGGCCTCAGCAATATTCGTACGCAAGGAGTCACGCATGTCCGCGAACGACTGATAGAGCGACCCGATCTCGTCCTCGCGGTTCGACCGCAGATCGACCTCCAGGTCGCCGTCGGCCATCGTCTCCGCCCGATCGGTCAGTCGGCGCAACGAAGTGACGGTGTTGGAACCGATCGTGACGCCGATCAACCCGAGGTTGATCACTGCCAGCAGGATCAACGCGACCAGATCGGCGTTGATCTGGCCGGCCAGTGCGTAGGCGTCCTCCGCCGAGGAGTGGGTCATCACCGTCCAGCTAGTGCTCTCCATCCGAGTCATGCCCATGAGCGTTTCGCCGTCCTCCATGAATCGACTCTCACCCGGCACCAGCGAGTCACCGATACCACTATCACCGTGCGTCGAGAGGAGTTTGCTCTCGTTAGGGTGGGCGACGAACTGACCCTGCTCGTCGACGACGACCGTCCAGATATCCCCGTCACCGCCGTTAATCCGTTCGGCGTGCTCGGAAATGTCGATCATATACACGAGCGCTCGATCGTCAGCGCCCTCGACAGGCGATATTACGGCGACGATCGGATGGTCGACGACCGGCACCCGGAAGGGGTCAGTCACCATCACGTCGCCCGGCCCGTCGAAGTTCAGATCCTGCTGTGCGAACGGCGCGCCTTGCTCGCGGGGGTTGACACCGACCATCTCGTCGGCCGAACTACTCAGAAACTCCATCGACTCCGTGTCGAGATAGTGAACCGCCACGACATCCTGTGCCAAGCCGCCGTCGTCAACCATCGAATCCAGCTCCGATTTCACTGCGTCGGTGTCACCACTCGCGAACACGGGCAATCGTGACGTCGTCCGAACGCCGTTCTCGATTGAACGTATCCACGTGTCGAGTTGCTGTGCCTCTGTTTGAGACTGTACCGTCAGGTCTTCCTGAACGTCGTCCTCTAGTTGGGCGCTCGTCTGGGCGCTGATGACCCCGCCGAAGACGACGATCACCACCACCGCAAACGCCAGCGCAACCCCGAGTCTGGCCGCGTAACTCCGTCGGACGACGGACGGGAGGAGCGACCGCTTCGATGAGCGCATCAGGTGTCAATTCGTCTCGCGGATAAAAAGGGCATAGTCCGGGTTTTCAGCCGTGATAATCTCGCCACTATCGTACGTTCAGATCCGACATTGGACCGGGGAATATCCACCCCTGATGCGGGGCCAGAGACCAACGGGAATGGCAAACCATTATTCAAACGTCGGAGAAAGGGATGCGTACGTCTGGAGAAAGCGACGTGAAAGCGGCCACCCAATATCAAAATAATGACAGAATCTGCGAGTGATCCGAAGATGCTGGACGCTACCCCACAGAGAACCGACACTGATGGGTATGGCTACGAGTTTCTGGTCACTGCTGGGCACTTCGAAGAGCCCACGTCGGACACCGTGGCGTACGACGCTGGCCACACTGTCACGTACCGATTCAGTATTGCAGGCTCTGTGCGGATCGCGTACTTCGAAATACCGATGGCGGATGTGTCCCAGGAGACACCAAAGAAGATTGCTCAGGAACTGAAGCGGCGAACCCGTCTGCAGTACTTCTGGTTTTTCGACCCAGAAACCAATCGTGTCCAGGTCTTCCGTACGTCTCGCGGGAACTTCCAGTTTGTCTACAATCCCAACAGCCATACAGGGCCGACGGCGGAAAGCAAGCGCGATAAACTGGATCAAGCCGCCGAAGACATCAACGCCCTCTTCGACTACAGGGCGGTCGTTGACCGATTCTACCGAGAGCTGTGGGACCACCGATCCAATCTCGCAGACTCCCTCGCCACGAAGAGTGGAAACACACTCAGCAAACAGGAAGAACTGCTCGCTGCACAGCGAATCGTCGACCGCCTGATCTTCCTCTACTTCCTCGTCGAACGGGGCGTCGTCATCCCGGTGAACGACTCCAGAGAAATGCGCCCCGGGAAGACAGATCGGATATTCAACGACGTTGTGCGTGAACATGACGATTTCTGGAGTTTCCTTCAAACTGTCTTCTTTGATCGGTTGAACTCTCGAACCAGCGACGATGTCGAATTTACTGGGTCATCCTGGCTTCACATTCCATTTCTGAATGGGGGACTTTTCGAGCCGGAAGATCTCATCACGACGGACGGAACCACCATCGCTGAAGATGAAGAACTCGTCGTTGAGGGCTTCGACTGGGAAGCGCTGATCAACGAACTCAACGAGTACAACTGGCTTCTAGATGGGCTCAAAGTGACAGACGAGGCCGAATCTGACACAGCTGGAACCCTCACCCCGGCCGTCCTTGGATACATCTACGAGAAGTTCGTTATTTCGGTGAGCAAAGTCGGTGACGACGTCCGGCTTGGTGATTTAGACGCTTCCGAGCGAAACGACCTGCTTGCCGAGGGTAACAGCAAGGTCGGTGCGTATTACACCGGAGAAGACATAACCGATTTCAAGGCTCGTCGTGCGCTGTGGGAAGGCCTGTGTGAGAAGATCGACAACGATTTCGACGAAGAAGCGGCCCCTCAAACACTGAGTCCCGACGCCCTGTACCGACCTGGCGAGGACCAATCCGAGGCTATCGAATCTGACCAGAAGGACGGGTTTGACGTTCTTTATGAACGCTACGAAACATCTCCGGAGGTCCTGAAGTATGTGGATTCGAAGTTACAGGAGCTGAAAGTGTGCGATCCTGCAGTCGGGAGCGGGTCGTTCGCGCTCGCAGTAGCGAACACACTATTCGAGTGGCGGTCGATGTGCCGACCTGATACCGATGCGTACGTACTCCGCCAGCAGATCATCGCCCAGAATATCTTCGGTGTAGACATTCTGGAAGGGGCGACAGAGATCTGTAAGCTTCGCCTCTGGCTGTGGCTGATCAGCGTGACTCCAGTCGATACGACCGAAGGCGCTCCCGTGGCCGAACGTGATGAAATCGTGACCCTCCCGGACATCACGTTCAACATTCGAACTGGAAACAGCCTCCTCGGATTTACCGAAACCACTGCAATACCCGGACAGGATCGCACGTTAGGATCCGTCCAGATAGAGGACAAACTAGCGCAGTACGGTGAAGATATTCGGGAGTGTCGGGGATCTACGAACCCCAACAGACAGACGAAACGTGAACTCGAACGCCGCCGCGAAGATCTGAAAGAAGACCTCGACGAGTTGTACGCAGACGCTCAGAGCGATTCGAACAACAACCGGCTCACGATTGCCGATCACGTCGAGAATGCTGGCGCGGCGTGGGACAGTCTGAACGCTGCTCCGCAGTCCTCGACAACACTTAGCATCAAGATCCCGGACGGAATTCCTGACTCAATTTACGAATATTTGGACGGTCAGGGGTTCACGCCGTACAAATACAAGGCGCGGCTGGAGAGTCCGACTCTCGATAAGCACGGTGTCGAGAAGATATTCGACCAGCTCCGACACCACTTCGCAGACCCAGACGATTGGAGTGTCCTCGTCGAGCGGGAGTATGCCGGGGAAGACTTCCGGGCCGATAAACTGGACACGTGCCACTGGCCACTCGAATTCCCGCTCGTGTTTATGAACAACGGTGGGTTTGACGTTATCATAAGCAACCCACCGTACGGTGCATCCCTCAGCCCGGAAGAAGAGCCCCTGCTGAAGAACGAACGCAACTACGAATGCCAGGGGTCGAACGACTCCTGTGAGTGGTTCTACGAACGGGCACTGGACCTCGTGCACGATCAGGGAGTCATCTCATACATCGTCAACAAGAGCATCGCGTTCTACAGCTCGTGGTCCGACATCCGGGAGCGCCTGCTGGAAGAGACCGAATTCAAGCACATCTTCGACGTCGGTCTCGGGTTCGTCGGTGTGAACCTCGAAACCATCGCCATAATCAATACGCTGGGTAGTACTGGCCAGTCAAATATCCCGACTGTCCACCGGAGCAGGGATCTCCGAAATACGACCGCGAATCAACCAGTCCACCTCGGCTGGGTAGATCAGGAGTTCATGATGGACTCGAAAACCATCATTTTCCGACCGATAACTGACGATCAGAGCGATGTTCTAGCGCGCCTGCGCTCTCATGACCGCCGACTTGGGGACATACTGTCGACCGAAGACACGACGAGGCAGTTGTACATCCCGGACAGTAAAAAGAAGAAACTCGACGATGGGGACGACCACTACATCAACAAGAACCCGTGGGTACAGGAGTTCTACCTGGAGGATATCTGGCACAAAAACCTCAGTGACTACCACGACTCCGTTACCGAATACGCTGTGCCTCGCGTCATGTTGAAGGTACTCCGTGGGACCCGACTCCGGGCCTGGATTGACGCAGATGGTGAAGTAGTGGGCACAGAGAAGCTCGTAAATGTGCCGCTCGAAGACAGTAGCCCGGAGGAGATCGCATTCGTCTATGCAGCACTAAACCACCCCTGTGCATCCTACTACCTGCAGAAAGCAATTTTCTCGGAAACAACTGAAAGTGCACGGGTGATGGACGGACAGTACTCGAAACCGATCCCAGTTCCGGAGGCTCCCCCCGACGTCGAAACTCAGGTGGCTCATCTCGCGTGGGTGCTCACGCTTGCCAGACAGTTGAACCACGACTCCAGCCGAGACCTGTCAGAGCAAGAGGCAACTCTCCAGACCGCCCTGAATGCGATACTCAGTGCTCAGTATTTGGATGTCCAACTGGAAACGATCAACCGTTGGTGCACCACCGTGAGCAGCGAAGACGGAGATACCGAGCGAGTTCACGAGTTGTTCAAACGGTTCTACACTGAACGGTTCGCCACTCGGAACGGCAGTCCAGAGCAGTACTGGGACGAAATTGAGGCTGTAGTGGACGCAACAGTGGATACCGTCTCGAAGTGGGATACGCACCAGATTTCGAACTCCCACGAGATGAAGGTCGTCGAGGAAATCCTCTAATAGATGAAAGTCAGAGGTCGCGAGGATCGCTACTGCTTTCACTGTTGATTCTCCGGAACCATGTGCGAAACTCGTCCCAGTCCATGCCACCTTCTGATTCGGAGAGTGGCTGAGTATCAATGGGTTCAGCATCGTAAACATCAAAATCAGCGCCGAGGTCGATGTCGGTGACTTGCATGACATGCGCTCCCTTCTCTTTTGCAATGTAGTAGTAGACTTTCTCCTCCTCGTCGGTTCCCGGAGGAATCCGGACGTACGGCTGTGGAGTATACCCGTCTGGCACATCGTCTTGCGTTTCGGCCTCCCTGACGGAGTAATTCACGAGAAAAAGTACTCCGTCTAGTGCCTGGGTCAGCTGCCAGAGCGATACGAACTTCCGCCCGTTCCTGTGCCAATATTTGTTTGGATGACTTGCATGAATGTCGAGCCGGTCTCTCCATTTATATGGCGGGTCGGAATACGGACCTCCCAATTTCAGAAATTCAAACACTACCCACCCCATTTCTGGATGATTCAACAGCCGCTCCGCGTTGACACCGAAGGTAGGGTCATCACCTAATGCTTCTCTCACGAGGAGGACCTCTGTCGCGTCTTCCTTGGCCAGTTTCTTACTGGGCATTTCATAGACAGTAGAGATGAATAAATATAGTACCTCATGGTATCGACCTAATGTGGAGTTATTTTATATTGAATGTTTAATTCTATACAATATCGTTTCAGATACGCTACGTAGAGTATGCTATCGGTAGTGGCAATTGAAACGGTTTACACACCGATCGCGCTGCAGTCGCGCGAACAGGTGTGCTGTCATCTTCAATACTCACGATAGTATACCGCAGGCTACTGGTGAATTGCTAAATAAAATCCGGGGATGCAGTGTGGCCCAACTAGCCGAACATCTGGCGCGACATTAGAAAACTGGAATACCCATTGGGTGCCCCATTTGAGAATTCAGACCTACCAGATCGAGAGATGGCTTGCGATAGTAGCTTCCAATTCATCCATCTTGGGCGAACTGATTTCACCCATCTTCCAGTCGTCTTTATTTGTGATTCGGTCAGCTATAGAAACACTCGCAAGCAAATTTGCCTTTGCAACAGACTTCTCCTCCACTCCGTCAGCCTCTGGAAAAAGTTGAACTTCGTAATCATGGCCAGAATACTCATTCGTCGTCACCGGAACAACTGTAACGGTATCAAGACGGGAATTTGCTGTGTTATTCTGAACCACAACCGCCGGGTGAGGGCTATCAAATTCGCTGTCTGGAACTTTATGTTGATCTGGAAAATCGACACGTACTACATCAAATCGACTGACAGTCATCTATTGATTTCGGCACCGCCGTCGGAACCGTCATTTTTTTGCTGATTCTCTCCTATCGCCTCTGCACTTGCCTGAGTCCATGGCTCGACAAGTTCTCTATCAGACAAGTTCCTGTCTGTTTTATTGCTGGCGTCTTCATTTTCTGCTTTGCCAATTATATTTAGAGCGGTTGCTCTGTCCTCAAATCCGTTTAAATCACCTTCATAATCTGAACGGATTTCCTGCTTATCGTTCTCAATAGACGTGAGGAGTTTATCTTGATTGTCGCCTGGAGAAAGATGGACAGTATCCTCAGATATCATTAGTGCGATATATTTCCAAGCGCCTCCATAATAATAGTCGATGATTCGCTTAACGAACCGCTGCTGACTCGGTGAAATTGTGTCGGCAGTGGAAGCATTCGCAAGGACCTTTTTTAGGAACCTGATATAGAGCCTGAACGGGTCCCGTGCCTTCCGAAGAGAGTCTATTCCCATCAGTTCGCGCATCAATTCACCAGCACGGTGACTGACTTCACGATGATACGTTTCTGCATCGTCATGCCAGGAATCATCGTCTGAGATTTCGTCTAAAACTTGTTGCAACTGTGCACTTTTTATATAAAGTTGCTTGTACGGTTCAGGGGCTTCCCTTTCATAGAAGGAGACAAGAAACTCTTTGGTCGGTGCCTGTAGAATATGCCCAAATTCGTCTAGCTCTGTGTCGAAGAAGTATGCGTATTCCAGGGGACTATAGTAATCTCTCTGGGGAATTCGGGACTCATCTGGGGCCTCACATTCTTCCTGTGTTTTGGAAGAGACTGCAGTTTCAGAGTACTGTAAATCCACAGGAGCGGGCCCATACTTGTACCAACCAAACGTAATGGGAACCTCTAACCGCTTAATCGCAATATAGGCAAGTTTGTTAAGTTTGATTGAATCGATCGATGACGCTGGCGCTCCTCTCCAACTCAAGGCAATCCCGATCCCCTCTTTGATGTCTTCGATTAAATCACTTTCATCTGCGCGCGTCAGCATGGGTTGCTACTGATATATTATACCGCTGTCTGTTTAGTCTTTCTGTCTCCTATGGAACTCGGGGAAATCTACCCTATAACCACATTACTGCAGCAAACCGGTCAAAAATAGCACCCTGTATGGGTTCCCAATGGGATACCCACTATCCAAACATTTGACGCATCATGGGGTGCATCTCCATGAGTTGCTCCTCGGCGATCTCCTCGTAGAGCTTGTAGGTGATCGACACCGTCAGCAGCAGCCCCGTTCCGGAGACACCGCCGATAGTACCCATCATGTTCGCTCCGACGGCGAGCAGCCCGACGAGTGCACCGCCGATGACGGTCACCTGCGGGATGTAGCGTTCGAGCACCTTCTCCAGTACGCCGGGGTTCTGGCGGAAGCCAGGGATCTGCATCCCGGAGTTCTGGATCTGCTGGGCCGTCGCTTCCGGCCCCATGTCCGTCGTTTCGACCCAGAAGACCGCGAAGATCGCCCCGCCAGCGACCATGAATACCAGGTCGACGCCGAGTCGAAGCAAGACCTGCCACGGCTCCTGAGTCTGGGTGTAGACGAAGAACATCCAATCCTGTGGCGCCTGCACCGGGTTCATGTAGTAGAATAGCCCACTGATCGGCTGGCTACTCCCTTCCGGATACTGACCGAGCCAGGATGGAACCCCAGTCTGAGAGTTCAGGATCTGTCCCAGGAACTGGATATTCTGCTGGAGCGCACGGACGAGGATCATCGGCAGGACACTCGCGTAGATGAGCTTCACAGGGAAGCGACCGCGAGCGCCCTTGACCCGAGCGTGGCTGAGCGGGATCTCGACCCGGACGGACTCGGCGTAAACGACGATCACGAAGATCAGTATCGTCGTGAGAATCGCGACGATGCCGGTCGTGTTACCCTGGGCGTTGTTGAAGCCAAACAGGATCGTATCCATCGTCGCCGGGATGTCGCCAAGCGCCATTTTGACGTACGTCGGGATGATTCCGAGGGTGTTCCCCGGCAGGATCTCCGGAACGGAGAGCAGGCCGCCGATCAATCGCTGGCTTACACCGGCGATGATGAACAGCCCGACACCGCTGCCGACGCCCCATTTGCTGATGACCTCGTCCATGAACAGGATCAGAACACCGCCCATGAACACCTGCGCGAAGATGATCCAGCTGAGCATCCCGGTACCGATGCCGAGGCTACTGGCGATTGCCGGATCAGCCGGCAGGAAATTCCCGGCGAACACCATCGGCAGGCCGGTCAAAACACACATAACGAGGACCAGCAGCTTCTGGAGGCCCTGATAGAGCACCTGGTCACGCGGGTTGTTCTGCGTGTCCAGCCCGAGCAGGTCGGCACCGCCGAGCAATTGCAGGACGATGCTCCCCGTGACGATCGGGCCGATTCCGAGGTGCATAATCGTCCCCTGGCCGCCGGCCAGAATCGACCGGAATCGACCGAAGGCGTCGGTACCTGCGCCGCGGTTTAGACCGAACAGGAACACGTTCGTCAGGAAGAGATACAGGACCAGGACCCCAGCGGTCCAGGCCAGCTTCCGCTTGAACGGCACGTGCCGGTCTGGCCGTGCCACGGAGGGCATCCGTGTGAGCAGCGGTTCGGCGGTGTCCTTCCAGCTCATTGTTTACTCGTTGTCGTCGTCGGTGTCGTCTTCACTCTGTCGTTTCTCGCCCAACTCTGTCAGCTCCACACTGCCACCGGCGGCCTCGACTTTCTCCACTGCACCATCCGAGAAGCCGTCGGCAACCAGTTCCAGTTCATTGCGAACCTGGCCCGCACCGAGAACCTTGACTGCGTCGACGTCCTCGCTCGGATCGACGACTGCACGGACATCGATCCGGTAGGTACCGTCGTCTTCCTCGGCGAGTCCGTCGGCTGCCAGCAGCGGCGCGTCCTCGTCGAGTTCACGAACGTCGATCGTCTCGACGGTTTCTTTGGCCTTCTCCGGGCGCGTGAATCCGGACTTGCCCAGTGGGTCGTGATTGTGGAACTCGTGTTTGTCACGGCCAGCGTTCCCGCGACCACCGCGGTGGCCGGCCCCACGCCGATTCTTGTGGGTGCCGCCGCCGTGGGTTCGCGACCCGCGCTGGCGTTTCTTCTTGCTCGTCATTATCGCATCGCCTCCAGAAGCGTGTCGATATCGTCGGTCTGCTGTTTGCCGAGCTGGCCACCCTCCATGGTGGGATGTTTGATGCCTTCGTGGCCACCCCGCGGCGGGTGCAGTCGCAGCGTCGGCGAAAGACCCTGCTCGCGTAGCGTCGTCTCTTCGTCGATGAGCGCTTCAGCGAGACCGGCCACACTGTCGTAGTCGGTCTCCCAGGTCGCCCACCAGCTGTCGTCCTCGAACGCCTCACCCTCGAGGGGTTCGGCGCGCTTCTTGAGGACTGTCTCCAGAACGTCGACGCTGGGTTCGCCGTGAGCGACCCAGTCGTTGACCTTCGAGATCATGCCCTCGTAGGCTGGTGTCTCGGGAACGAGTGTCGCGTGGTTGACGCGGCCGAGGTTCAGCATCTCCAGCGTGTCTTCGATGTCGCTGGACATGTTGACCTCACCGCGAATCTGCACGACCGCCTTCATCACTCGATCACCTCACGCTTCTCGTACGTTCGCTCGGGCACGCGTGCCTCGGCCGTGTTCCGCAGGGCGTTGAACGTCGCCTTCGCGAAGTTCACGGTCGTGCGCGTGTTCCCGCTCGAACGCGTCCAGATGTCTTCGATCCCGGCCAGTTCCAGGACGTGCCGGACGGTTTCTCCGCCAGCCAGTCCGAGCCCGCGCGGTGCGGGCTGGAGCTCGACTTCGACGCTGCCGGCCTTGCCGGTCGTTCGTAGCGCGACCGTGTGGGGGCGGCCACAGCCACACTCCCAGGACCCGCAGCCCCGGGAGACGTCGATGAGGTTGAGCTTGCCGATCTCGATGGCCTTCTGGATCGCACCGCCGACCTGGTCGTCA
>Ga0207718_100429_pt1 | contig 38763 bp, 27 predicted proteins | sample A23M2SouthBayCA_FD_187749 | JGI IMG/M metagenome (GOLD analysis project Ga0207718, IMG submission 187749) | Aerobic enrichment media microbial communities from Eden Landing Ponds, California, USA - A23 M2 (SPAdes) | ecosystem: Environmental > Aquatic > Marine > Unclassified | place: Emeryville... | reverse complement strand
TACCCCTGCGTCCGCGATCGGGTCGAGCGCGGCGAGCGGGAGCGCCCGGGAGCGGGGAGCGAGGAGCGCCTGGAGGAGGAGTTGGCGTCGCTCCGCGAGGCCAGGACCGAACTCGAACGAGTGGAGGAGGACCTGGAGATCGAGCGCAAGAGCCTGGAGTCGCTCCGCGAGGAGCGCGAGGCAGTCGGCGAGCGGTTCGAGTCGATCCCGGCGCCCGACGAGCAGCGCCTGGCCGTCATCGGGGAACGGGTCGACGGCCTGCGGGAGCGGCGGCGGTCGCTCGAGTCGACGATCAACGAACTCCAGCGCGTCGTCCGGTTCAACGAGGCCCGGCTCGAGGAGTCCGGCCCGGGCCCCCTGGACGGACTCGACGGCCGAGGGAACGACGGGGCGGGCGCGGCGACCGACCGGCTGCTCGGCGAGGACGCGACGACCGGCCGCTCGGGCGACGCGGGTGAGCGGCGCGTTCGGCGCGGGCAGGCGGAGGTCGAGTTCGACGACGGCCTCGGTGTGGAGCGACTCGCGGGCCTGGGCGTCGCTGAGGGCGTTGGCGGTCGTCACCCCGAGTTCGGCCAGCGTCGTGAGCGTCCGGTCGTCGAACGCGCCGTCCTCGTCGGCGTACACCGAGAGCACGCCGTGGAGGAACCCGTTGTAGGTGAGCGGGACGCTGGCGACCGCCTGGAAGCCGCGGGCGAGCGCGCGGCTGCGCCAGGGGTGTTGCTGGACGTCCGCCGAGACGGCGTCGACGAGCACGGGCTCCCCGCTCCGGGCCGCCCGGACGCTCGGTTCGGCGTCGAGGGGCGGTTCGTCGAGGTAGCCGTCCTCCGCGCCGGCCCACGTCCGGGGGACGAGCCGGTCGTCGCCGCGGTCGTACGCCCCGATCCAGGCGAAGGAGACCAGCGGGGAGGCGGCCAGACGCTCGCAGACCGCGCTCTCGATGGCCTCCCGCCCCTCGGCCTCGACGAGGGCCCGGTTCACGTCCCGGATCAGTTCGGTAAAGCGGTGGAGTCGGGTGAGGTCCTGGTTGCGCCGCGCGAGGGTCCGCTCGCGCCGGGCGAGTTCCTTCGAGCGACTGACGCGGTCGAGGGCGGCCCGGGCGTTCGCGGCCAGTAACCCCGTCAGCGTCTCCCGGTCGGTCGCCCCCTCCTCGTCCGGGTTCGCGACGACGAACAGGCCGTGATCGCCGAGGGGGATCGACCGCCCGGCCGCGCTGCCGGCCGCCCAGTCGACGGACACGTCGAGCGGGCGGGCCTCGGCGTAGCTCCGCCAGAGCACGTCGTCGCCCGGGTCGACCGCCGCGGGCGTTCCCGCCCCGGACCAGGCGACCGGGAGCAGCACGCCCTCGGCCTCGTAGTAGAGGTAGACGGCGGCCGAGCGGAGGTCGAGCACCGCGGTCGCGGTGTCGACGACCAGCCGTCCGACCTCCGGCATGGTCTCCGTGCGGAACAGCTCCCGGGTCGAGCGGTTGAGCGCGGTGAGCGTCCGCTCGTAGCGCTTGCGGTCGCCGATGTCGCGGATCACCCCCACCGAGCCGTAGGAGCCGTCCTCGAACTCCAGGGCCGAAAACCGGGTCTCGACCGGCAGCGCGTCGCCCGCCCGGGTCGTCAGTTCGACGTCGAGGCGACCGGCCTCGCGCTCGCCGAGGAGGATCTCGCTGATGACGTCGCCCGCGGCGACCAGCACGTCCTCGTCGGCCAGCAGGGTCGCGTGGGCGCCCAGCAGTTCCTCGCGGTCGTACCCGGTCATGGCGGTCACCGCCTCGTTGACCCCGGTGATCCGGAAGTTCTCGTCGAGCGTGTAGACGCCGTCGTCGATGGTCTCCAGGATGCGCTCGTACCGATCCCGGCCCCGGCGGGTCGACACCCGCTCGGTCGCCTCGGCGAACCGGACGGCGAGCCCCCCCGGGAGGGGGACGGCCTCGACGTCGAGCCAGCGCTCGGCCCCCGCGGGCACGGTCGCGGTCGACCCGTCGGCGTCGACAGCCGCCCAGCACGTCGCGTGCGCGCCGGTGCCCAGCAACTCGGGCGCGGTCGCCCAGAGCGACGACCCGACGGCCGCGGCGGGATCGAGGTCGAGGAGGTCGCCCACGGCGGGGGCCGCCGATCGGACGCGCCATCGTGCGTCGACGAAGACGGTCGCGTCGTCGAACGGCCCGTCCGCGGCTCCTCCCGCGTCCGGCGGATCGGTCGGAGCGGCCAGCCGCCGGAGCCGGGCGACCAGATCCGGCCCCCCACCGGCGACGGGCTCGGATGGGCCGGCGGTGACGGTCCCGGCCGGGCCGTCGCCGAACGGGACCGCGTCGACGACCCCGGCGGCGAAGGCCGCCCCGAGGGCGGGCGCGAGGTCGGCCTCGTCGACCAGCGCGACCACGGTCGTCGCCGCGGCCAGGCGCTCCAGGTCCGTCTCCGCCGAATCGTCGGTCGCCGGGCGGCTGGCGGTCGTCCCGCGCGCTTCTCCCTCGCCCGCGTCGTCCGCGCCCTCGATCAACCCGGGATCGGTCAGGCACAGGCAGTCCAGCGACGCCGGTTCGACGCGACGGCCGCCGTCGCCGCCGGGTGTCGCGCTGCCGTCGGCGTCGGCGAGCGCCGCGGGTCCCTCGCACAACGTCACTCCCTCGGCGGCCGCGAGCGTCGCCCGCGCGGCCGCGGCCCGCCGGTCGGCACCGATCACGCCGACCCGCAGCTCCGGCGTCGGCGCGTCCGTCTCGGGCTCCATCTGCGCGCACTCGGCCCCGAACACTCATAAGCCATGTGTCACGTTCCGCCAAAGGTGACTGTACTGTTTTAGAGACTGTAGTTCTCAGGTTATTTATAAAATGTGGGCACCATTCTAGTTTATATTTTCCCCATTTATTCACTGTTTCTTTAATATTTGGGGCGTATTTTCAGAATAATAGAAAGATTAAAGGTATTATGGTGGTCTTAACCGTCGTATGTCGGGGAACTTGGCACGCGAACACCCCGCGGTGGGGCCCCGGGACGCACAGCCACGAGACCACCTGCGCGCCGTCGAGGAGACGGAGTTGCCGCCGGTCGTCCGGCGCCTGGCGGACGAGTACGACAGCCGCGTCGGCGAACGTGATCGCTTCCTCTGGAAGTGGATTCACAACCTGTTCGACGCGTTCACGCTGTCGTCGGTGCCAGACGAGGACTGGGAGGCGGTCAAGGTCACGAAGACGCTGCTGACGATGTACGTCACCGTCCTCGACGACGTGGCCGACCGCCACGGCGACGCCGAGACGTTCGAGCAGGCGCGGCGGCTCCCGTTCGCCCCGGGGGCGGTCGACCCCGAGGCGCCGGGCGTCGACGCCGAAGTCGTCCGGTTCGCCCGGGAGGTGTGGGCGCAGATCGAGGCGCGCCTCGGGACCGCCCCTCGCCACGACGAGTTCGCCGAGCTGTTCGCGTTCGACCTCCGCTCGGTGCTGCAGGCGATGGAGTACGCCCGACTGGTCAACGACCGGCCGGCCATGGCGAACCTGGCGGGGACCCGCCACTACGGCCCACACAACATGGTAATGTTCCCTTACGCCGGGATCGACCTCATGCACTCGCCGGGGTTCGACCGGGCGGAGCTGGGCGCCCTCCGGTCGCTGCTGTTCGACCTCCAGCGCATGGCCCGGATCGGGAACTGGCTCACGACGTGGGAGCGCGAACTCGGGGAGGACGACTACAGCGCGGGCGTGGTGGTCGCGGCCGTCGAACGCGACGTGATCGACCCGTGCGACGACGCGACGCCCGCTCGACAGGCGGCGCGCGTCCGCGAGGCGGGCGTCCACGACGAGTTCCGCCAGGAGTGGCGGGACCGGTACGACGCCGCCCTCGCCCGCGACGTCGAGGTGTCGACCGTCGACACGGCTCGACTCGTCCGCGGCATGCGCACCGTCATGGACCACCACGTGGCGAGCCACGGGCTGAAGTAGGCCACGAGCGAGGAGGAAGGGGCTACGAGCGAGGAGCGAAAGGCAGCCGCGAAGGGGGGAGCGGATGATGACCACGCAGCGCGCGCCGGCCGCGCCGAAACTGGGGCCGACGGGCACTCGGGCACCGGCGGTGCCCGAGCGCAGCGGGCTTATGTCCTCTTGATACCAACAGATTGTATGCGAGACCTGTCAGCATTTCAGCGAGACATCCTCTACACGGTCGCGGGACTGGAGGTCCCCTACGGCCTGGCGATCAAGCGCGGCCTCGAATCGTACTACGGCGAGGAGGTGAACCACGGCCGCCTCTACCCGAACCTCGACGACCTGGTACAGGCGTCGCTCCTGGTGAAAGAACCCATCGACAAGCGGACCAACCGCTACGCCCTGACCGAGCGCGGCCTGGAGGCCATCGAGACCCGGCGCGCCTGGGAGCGCGAGCGACTCGACCGATACGAGGAGGCGGGCGCGACGACCGACGCACGGCGGGCGAAACAGTAGCGGCGAGTCGGGTGACGCAGACGGGTCGGCACCGGCGGTCGATCCGAAAAACCGCCTGGCGTGGGCGGGGCAACCCGTCGCGTTAGGGGGTCCGTTGAGCGCGGACGCGCGGCACGGCGAACAAGGCTCACCCTACCGGCGGCGTCGACGCGCAGTATACGGACTGTAACTATTCTTCACCGGGACGTACGACGGGAGTATGCAGACACACCGCCCGTCTGTCGCGGAGGCAGGGAGATGGCGATAGGATCCACCGCCGGCAGTAGCGCGGCCGGCGACTGGTACGCCCGCGAGGTCCCGGACATCGTCACGGGGCTCGAAGCCACCGGTATGATCTCCGCCGCGACGGCCGCCCGGGCCAGGCGCCTCATCGACGACGACCGGCCCGTCGAGGCGCTCTCGGTCTCGCTGGCGGCGGCCGACGGCGAGGAGTGACGTCGAACCACCGTTTTCGACCCTGGTGATCCAGCCTTCCAGCGAATCCGTCACCGGCGCGCACGCGGCGCGCAGTCGTGACACGACCGTGCCAGCGAGTTGCCGGGCGACACCCGACCGTTCGCCGAGCGGCGACCGATCCGCCGACCGACCAGCGTGATCCGACACACACACACCGCGACACGACCGAGCCGAATCGCAGCAGTCGACAGCCCCGCGTCCGACCGGGCCGCGCCGGGACGTGACAACGCCTTTGTGGGCCGAGGGAAACTCCAACACAATGCAAACCGTCGTACTCGCCGCCGGTGAGGGCACGCGAATGCGCCCGCTCACGGCCCGCCGACCGAAGCCGATGCTCCCCGTGGGGGATCGGCCGCTGGTCGCCCACACGGTGCGCGCCGCGGTCAGGGCGGGGGCGTCGAAGATCGTGCTCGTCGTCGGCTACGAGGCCGACGACGTGCGGTCGTACTTCGATTCCCGGGAGAGCGAGGTCCCGATCGAGTTCGCCACCCAGCACGACCAGCGGGGCACGGCGGACGCGGTTCGGGCGGGCGCCGACCGCCTCGACGACGCCCCCTTCGTGGTGCTCAACGGCGACGCGCTGTACGACGCCGCCGGACTCGCCGCCCTCTACGACGGCGGCCCCGCGGTCGGCTCGTTCCGGGTCGACAACCCCTCCGACTACGGCGTCCTCGACGTCGACGACGGTACCGTCCGGGGCGTGATCGAGAAGCCCGCCGACCCCCCCTCGGACCTGATCAACGCGGGCGCCTACCAGTTCCCCGCGGCCGCCCGGCGGTGGCTCGACGTCCCCGAGTCGAGCCGGGGCGAACTCGAACTGACCGACGTGCTGGCCCGGGCGTGCGAGGAGGCGACGGTTCGCACGGTGCCCTTCGAGCGCTGGCTCGACGTCGGCCGCCCCTGGGAGCTGCTGGCGGCCAACGAGTGGGCCGTCGGCGACCTCGACCGCCACTTCGCGGGGGAGGTCCACCCGGACGCCGAGATCCACGGCGACGTCGTCGTGGAACCCGGCGCCGTCGTCCGGGCCGGCGCCGTGATCGAGGGGCCGGCGCTGCTCCGCGAGGACGCGACCGTCGGCCCGAACGCCTACGTCCGGGGCGCCACCGTCGTCGGACGGGGGGCGAAAGTCGGCCACGCCGTCGAGGTGAAAAACAGCGTCCTGATGGAGGGCGCGACCGTCGGCCACCTCGGCTACGTGGGCGACAGCGTCCTGGGGCGCGACGTGAACTTCGGCGCCGGCACGAAGGTCGCCAACCTCAGGCACGACGGCGCCGACGTGAAGCTCACCGTGAAGGGCGAGCGCGTCTCCACCGGCCGCCGGAAGTTCGGGGTCGTCCTCGGCGACGGGGTGAAGACGGGGATCAACGTCAGCCTCAACGCCGGCGTCACGCTGTCGACCGACGCGCGCGTTCCCCCGGGCGAGGTCGTCACTCGCGACCGGTGAGGGCGAGCGGCCTCCGGCGGGCGTCGAGAGCCGACGGGGGCCGGGGCGAGTGGAGGGCCGAACGGGGGCCGGACGGCTCAGGACTGGTGGGAGAAGCGACCGCAGGTGGCGAGCATGGTTTCGAACTGGTCGGGGCCGAGCGTGAAGCTGACGTCGACCCGTCGCGAGCCGGCGTCGAAGGAGACCGACTCCAGGTCGATCGCGCGCGCCACCGTCTCCATCGACCCGACGAGCGGGTCGGGGTCGTCGGTGGCGAGCGTGAGGCCGTCCTCGCCGAGACGGACGGTGAGGCCCTCGACCGCGGTTCGGTAGGAACTCTTCGCGTCGGTGTCGGCGACCAGATGGTTACAGCGCTCCACGAGGCCGAGGTCACAGAGCCGGTCGAGTCGACGGTAGATCGTGGATTCGGAGACGCCACAGGAGGTGGCGAGCTGTTCGGCCGTCACCGGCTCTGTCATGCCGGCGACGAGGATGTCTCGCGAGACCCCGTCGCCGAGCGCGTCGACCACGGCCGTCGCCTCCAGCGACTCGTCGCTCTGCTCGACCGCCTGGGAGAGGGGAGGACTGCTCACTGCCATGGTCCACTGTAACGCCGGAGGGTACCTTATGTATCCGTAGCCTACTGGCGGTCCGGCGACTGGCAAGCACTGCCTACCGGCCGACGTCGGCGGGTCAGGTAGGTTTCATGACACGTAAACCGGCAGTGCCGACAAGAGCGTCGAAACCCATCGTTACCCTGAATTTCGCCACGTTCGATTGAGTAAGGGAAGCTTACTCCGGTAATCGTATAAGAAAGTCGAAACGTTCGCCGGCTGACGCGCGTCAGACGGGCGGCAGACGGCGAGGGCGGAGCACCCGGTGAGGACGGGGGGCCTAACGAGGGGCGGGAGCCCCGACCGCGGCGTCACTCGACGGTGACGCACTTGGCGAGGTTGCGCGGCTTGTCGATCGGTCGGTCCATCAGGTTCGCCGCGTAGTACGCGACGAGCTGGAGCTGAACGTTCGCGAGGATGCCCGCGACGTCCGGGTGCGTGTCCGGGATCGCCAGCACGTAGTCCGCGAACTCGCCGATCGGGCCGTCGACGTCGTCGGTGACGGCGACGACCGGCGCGCCGCGGGCCTGGACCTCCTTGACGTTGTTGAGCGTGGCCTCGTCGTCGCGACCGGTGAACACCGCGAACACGGGGGTGTCCTCGTCGACCAGGGCGAGCGGGCCGTGTTTCAGGTCGGCCGCGGCGAACCCCTCCGCGTGCTCGTAGCTGATCTCCTTGAACTTCAGGGCGCCCTCCATGGCGACCGGGTGGCCGAGCCCCCGGCCGATGAACAGCCAGGCGCGGGAACCGCGGAAGTCGCCGGCGACGGCCTCGGCGTTGGTGGTGTCGAGCACCTCCTGGACGTGGCCGGGCAGCGCCGAGACGGCGTCGAGGACCGACGCGTCGCCGCCGCGACGGCTCGTGACGTCGGCCACCACCCGCTCGCAGAGCAGGGTGAGCGCCGTCACCTGCGAGGAGAACGTCTTGGTGGCCGCGACGCCGATCTCGGGGCCCGCCCGGATGAACAGGGCGTCGTCGCACTCCCGGGTGATCGTCGACCCGAGGACGTTCGTCACCGCCAGGGTGCGCGCGCCGGCGGCCCGGGCGCGGCGCACGGCGTCGAGCGTGTCTGCGGTCTCGCCGGACTGGGTGACGGCGACGACCAGCGTGTCCTCGGTCACCGGGGGCTTGATCACCCCGTACTCGCCCGCGACGTAGGGGAACGCGGGGACATCGCGGGTGGTGAACAGCGTCGAGGCGTACATCGCCGCGTGGTAGGAGGTCCCCATGCCGACCAGGTGGATCCCGTCGACGTCGGCGAACGTCCCGGGGTCGAACGCCTCCAGGTCCACGCCGCCGTCGCCGCCGACCCGGCCGCGGATCGTCTCGCGGAGCGACATCGGCTGCTCGTGGATCTCCTTGAGCATGTAGTGCTCGTAGCCGGCCTTGGTGGCCGTCTCGGGGTCCCAGTCGACCGTCTCGATCTCGCGGTCGACGGGGCGGCCGGCCGAGTCGGTGAGCCGGTAGCCGTCGAGGTCGACCGTGAGTACGTCCCCGTCGTGGAGGTAGATCACCCGGTCGGAGTACTGGATGAACGCGGGGACGTCGCTCGCCAGGAACGACTGCCCCTGCCCGAGGCCGAACACGAGCGGCGACCCCGAGCGCGTCGCGTAGATGGTGTCGCGGTCGCCGACGATGGCCGCGATGGCGTACGACCCCGAGAGCTTCGAGGCGGCGGCGCGGAAGGCGGCCTCCGGCGACAGCCCCTCGTCGAGGCCAGCCTCGATGAGGTGGGGAATCACCTCGGTGTCGGTCTCGCTGGCGAAGCGGCAGCCGCGGTCCTCGAGGTCGCGCTTGAGGCTGTCGTAGTTGTCGATGATCCCGTTGTGGACGACAGCGATCTCCCCGGTACAGTCGACGTGCGGGTGGGCGTTGGCGTCGGTGACGCCGCCGTGGGTCGCCCAGCGGGTGTGCCCGATGCCGACGGGACCGTCGAAGACGGCGCTCTCCGTGGAGAGGTGGTCGACCGCGTCGACCAGTTCCTCAACCTCGCCGACGCGTTTCATGGTCTCGATGCCCGACCCGTTGCGGACGGCGATGCCGGCGGAGTCGTAGCCGCGGTACTCCAGACGCTGGAGGCCCTCCAGCAGGGGCTGGATGGAGCCCCCGTGGCTCACGCAGGCGGTGATCCCGCACATCAGCAGGTCACCTCCACCTGGTCGCTGACCGTGTGAGTCAACACCACACCGGGGCCGACCGTGGCCTCGGCGCCGACCTGGCAGCCGGCCAGCAGCGTGGCGTTCGCTCCCACCCGCGCCCGGTCGGCCACGACCGTCCCGAACGTGACGTCGGGGTAGAGCCGTCCGTCGAGCGCGACGTCGGTGGAGCCGCTGGCGGCCACGACCGCGTCCGCGAGCTGGGCGCCGACGCCGACGATGCTGTCCCGGAGGACGACGCCGGCCCCGATCCGCGCGTCGGTCGAGACGACCGTCCGCTCGACGACGCTGTTGGCGCCGACGTGGACGTTCTCCTGGAGGCAGGTGCCCCGACCGAGCACCACGCCCGGGCCGACGACGCAGTCGGGGCCGACGACCGCGCCGGGGGCGACGACCGCCGACTCGTGGACCCGCGCGGAGGAGTCGATCCGCGGTTCGGTGCGGTCGGCCAGGACCGCGGCGGTGACCGTGAGCAGCCCCCACGGGGTCGAGGGGTCGAGCCAGCCGTCGACGAAGACGGAGGTGACCGGGCCCGGGAGTTCGCCGATGGCGTCGGTGAGGTGGAGTTCGCCGTTGCGCCGCTCGGTGCGTTCGAGCGCGGGGAAGACGGATTCGCGAAACACGTACACGCCGGCGTTGACGAGGTACCCCTCGCGGTCGACCGGGTGCTCGTCGATGTCGGCGATGAGCCCACGGTCGAGGGTCACGACGCCGTACTCCTCGGGGGTCTCCGAGCGCGTGACCGCGACCGTGGCCTCGGCGTCGAGTTCGTCGAACCGCGAGCGCACCGCGCGCACGTCGTCGGCGTCGATCACGTTGTCGCCGTTGACCACCAGGAACGGGTCGTCGACGTGCCCAGCCGCCTGCTGGAGGGCGTGGCCGCTCCCGAGGCGCGTGTCCTGGGAGACGAACGTCAGGTCGAGGTCGGGGTAGCGGCCCGTGAGGTGAGTCTGGATGCGCTGGCGGCGGTGGCCGACCACCACGACGACGCGCTCGACGCCCGTCTCGACGAGCGCGTCGATCACGTAGTCGATCACCGGCCGGTTGGCGACCGGGAGCATCGGCTTGGGCTGGTAGGCCGTCAGGGGGCGCAGCCGCCGACCCTCGCCCGCGGCCAGCACGACCGCCTCGGGAGCGCTCATCGGTCCCCTCCCGCCGTGGCGGGTACCGGCGTCGTCGACCGGGGAGATACGGGAGTCATTGGAGGGGACAGGTTAGGTGCAGACATTGTTATGGGGCGATTGCCGCCCCGTCCGCGCTCGCCGCGCGCGGTTAGGTGGACACTGACCGCGGTGGGCGGGCCACGCGGTCGCGGGCCACCCGGGAAGCGCGCCGGGAGCGGGCCGCCCGGCGAGCGGTCGGACGGGGCGTGAGCGGTCGGATGGTGTGTGAGCGGTCGGACGGTTCGTGAGCGGTCGGTCGACGATCCCGGCGGCCCGTCGCGTCCGCGGTCGACGGGAGCCGGGGTCGTCGGGACGCCGACCGGGACGGAGGCGACGAGGGACGGAGGCAACGAGGGACGGAGGCGACGAGGGACGGAGACGACGCGTCCCGGACGGCGGGAAAAACAGGAGAGGCGGCGACGGAGAGATCAGCGAGGTGGGCGCGGCCAGGCAGGACGGTGGCTCAGTCCCGGCGACCGCGGACGGACTCGACGACGGTGAGGGTCATCAGCGCCCCCGTCGAGATGATCGCCCAGCCGGCATCGGGCACCAGGTCGAACACCGGGACGCCCGCGAGGCCGGCGACCACGGCGAGCCCGAGCCCCGAGGCGAGCAGGACGTGGTTCGCCGTTCCGCCGGACGTCGAGGCGGTGGCGTCGTCGTCGTCGGTGAGGTAGGGGTCGAGCTGTTCGGCCGCGCCGTTCAGCTCGATGTCGCCGCGGTTCTTGTCGAACTCGATGACCCCCGAACTCGCCATCTTCGGCAGGTGACACTGGTACAGGCCGATGTACACCCGCTTTCGCTGGCTGGAGGAGAGCTGCTCGATCGTGATGTCGTTTTCCTTGGCCGCGATGAACTCGGCCATGTCGCTGAGCGTGGCGACGCCCCCGTTGTCCTTCAGATACGCGAGCGCGTCGCGTCGGCGCTGGTTCTTGAGGATCTCGAAGACGACGTCCTTCGAGAGCGGCTCCGGCTCGGGTTCGGCGTCGTCGGCCGGCGTCACCTCGACCGCGTCGTCTCCCGAGTCGGCTTCGGTCTGCGTTTCGGTCGCGGATTTCGTGAGTGTTTCCAGGGTCATGTTCGGAGTTCTCCCCCTCTCGAATCGGTGTACCACAGGGGGCGTCCGTATCCGACCCGGCCGCGGCGGTGCCGCGGGACCGATCGTTAGGGAACGCCGATCCGATGTCACCCGCGTATAACCCTCGTTTGCGAGGGCCTACTACGAGAGGTTACGTTACAATACTCAGGAGTTACTAAATACCTGACTCGTGTTCGCAGGGTGTGACTCTCCGGCGGGAGAATTCCTACATTCTGCAACTGTCACGCCGTACCAAGGTACCCCCTCCGCCGGGAAAATCGCCTGACTTCGCCGGGATGTTCGGACTGCGTGGCGGGCGGCATCCAGCGGCGTGCGTCGATCGACCCGTCGGTTTCACGGCGTGAAGACGGGGCGACCGGCCGGGGCGCGGCCGGCCCCGATCCGCGTGCGCGTGTAGAAAAGCGATTGGAAAAGTAAAGTGAACGGAAAGCGATCCGAAACGGAAGGCGGTGGGGGACCGACCGCGAACGCCGCGAGAGACGGACGCGTCGACGCCGGGGACGGGGCGGTTACTCGACGAGGGACTCGAAGGCGTCGTCGCCGGTGGTACCTCCCCGCTCGACGGCGAACTGCGCGACGACCAGGACGGTCAACCCGAGGGTGAGCACGACGGAGACGGCGGCCCAGGGGACGGCCGCGAGGAGCCCGGACCAGATACCGAGGATGAGCAGCCACCCGAAGGCCCCGAGGATCGCGTAGTAGCGGTGCCAGGGCGGGGAGTCGTCCTCGGTCATCCAGAAGAAGCCGGATCGCTGCATCTCGTCTGTCAGCGTGACCAGTCGCTCCTCGTCGTCGTACTCGACGATGTCGGCCTCCTGGAGCTTCGGCAGGTGTGTCTGATACAGGGAGATGTACACACGCTGTCGTTCGGCGTCCGTCACGTCCTCGATCGTGCGTTCGTTCTCCTCGGCGGCGATCCGCGTCGCCAGGTCGCCGAGGCTCATCTCCTCCCCCTCGCGATGGAGGAAGTAGATGATGTAGCGGCGGCGACCGCTGCTGAGGATGCGGAACAGTTCGTCTTTCGATATGTTCTTCATTTCGTGTCCCGTCGGGCACACCACCAGTGAGTCGAGCGCAGACCCGGGCTGGTAATCCCAACTTTATGTGGTGCGGTTGGCGTCGTCGCGTTGTTCGGTGTCGACCTCGCCTCCGTCTCGTGGTCCGAGTAGGGGTCGAGGCCGATTAAGCCCTCGCCAGGCGCCCGGTGCGCAGGGAGGTGTTTCCCCGCCGTCGCAACGGCAGGGCTTATTTCCCGTCAGGTGATCCGACAGGATAGCTATGACAGCCATAATAACTGGGTAGTACGGCATTCATGACGTTTCGAGGTGGCTAACAAAAGCCGACGGGACAGTACAGTCGGGGAGAGGATCCCATATGTTCGATTTGACCGGCTTTCAACGCGACCTGCTCTACGTCATCGCTGGGTCCCAGCGCCCCTCCGGGCAGGACATCAAGGAGAAGATCAGCGAGGACGTCGGCGAGGTCAACCACGGGCGGTTGTACCCAAACCTCGACACGCTCGTCGAACGCGGCCTCGTCGACAAGGGACAACACGATCGGCGGACAAACTACTACGAGATCTCCGAAGCCGGCTGGCAAGCGATCAGGGAACGGCGACGCTGGGAGGATCAACACGTTTCGATCGACGCGGAATGAGTCGTCGCGCGCACCGGAGCACCACTCTTTTTCCGCCCCGTCTCGGGTCGACTGACCGCCCGCTCGGCGACGAGCCGCACCGCTCCGAGCGCGGTCGACCTCGGGCCCCTGGGCCGCGCCGGTCACGACCCCGACGGCCCCGACCCGGCGACCGGGGGTGACGGCCCGACAGGCCAGCAGCGGCGGATCGAGGATCGGTCCCCGAGGAAGCGACTCGAAAACGGGCGCGCCGGCGGGCGAGACCCGGCAGTGGCGCGCCCCGGGCGTCGCCGTCAGACGACGTCGGCTCCGACCGACTCGACCGGCGGCCCGAAACCGTCCGAGCGATTGGGCGTGGGCCGAGCGGTTCGGCGTCGGCCACCGTGACCGGACGCGTCCTCGCCGATCGGTTGTCAGGGTTCGAACAAGATCGGCCGCCGAGGAAACGATCGCCGGCGACTGCCGCGCCCTCGACGGCCTCGGCCCCACTTACGCACGGCTTAAAGTTCGATTTAAGCCGAAAGTAAATCGAGGGCTGACCGTGTCTAAGGCCCGAATTACCCGAGAGGAACAGCTTTCAGCCGAACACACGTTCACCCTCGCACCTGTTGCCGAGTAACAGTGTCATTCATTCCGACTAATGTAATTACCATAACATTTATTGGCCCCTTGGTTGATAGAGAGCTATGGCACGCGAACTGGCACGCGAACGAACTGCCGGCGGCCACGGCGCACTGTACGACAACAGATCACTCTTACGAACCCTCATCGCGGCGGTGTCCCTCGGCGGGGACGCGTCGCTGTTGACCCGACAGGTGAGTACGCTCACCGTCGTCGGCGAGGAGGACGCGGCGAGCACCTTCGAGGCGACGGTCAGCGAGTACATCGTCCCGACGCCGATCCCCGGCGAGGAGGACGCGCCGGAGCCCGCGGGTCCGGCCGTCGAGGACGCGGTCAGCCACGAACGCCGACGCTACGTGTTCACGGGAGACCTGCTCGACCTGCGCGTCGATGGACCGGCCACGGTTCGCGTCGACGGCGAACGGGTCGAACCGAGCGCGGTCGATCGCTAGTCGGCCACGTTCTCCTCCGAATCCCACAGTGTCGAGCGGTGGCGCCGGGGCGCGGGGAACCGGAGGCGAAAGGGCTGACGACGAGGAGTCGGCGGTCAGAAGGTCGGCGGTCAGAAGGTCGGCGGTCAGAAGGTCGGCAGTCAGAAGGTCGGCAGTCAGGAGGTCGGCGGTCAGAAGGTCGGCAGTCAGGAGGTCGCGAAAAGGGAACGCCGCGGACGGATGCGGGCGAGCGGTCGGCGGCGGGCGGCTCAGTCCTCGGAGATCTCGATGTCGACGGGCTGGGAGCGCCCGTCCTGGAGCCGTTGCTCGGCCCGGTCCCGGTCCTCGGGGTAGCCGACGTCGATGCGCCAGCCGTCGATGAGGACCGCGTCGATCCGGCGGCCGCTACGCACGAGGAGGTCGATGGCGTCCGAGAGTTCGTACTCGCCGCGCGCCGATGGCTGGACCAGGTGGCAAGCGTGGAAGATCGCCGGCGAGAAGGTGTAGAACCCGGTCATGACCAGGTTCGAGGGGGGTTGTTCGGGCTTCTCCACGACCTCCTCTATCGCCCCGCGCTCGTCGGTGACGACGACGCCGTACCGGGAGGCGTCCTCGTGGGGGACGGCCTCCACGAGGAAGGCGGCGTCGGCCTGGTCGGTGCGCTGGCGCTCGACGACCTCCTCCAGGTTCGCCCGGAAGACGTTGTCCGCGAGCGCGAGCATGAAGTCGTCGTCGACGTGCTCCTCGGCAGTCAACAGCGCGTGCGCCAGCCCGAGCTGCTCGCGCTGGTGGGTGTAGGTGATCGGGATTCCCCGGTACTCGTCGCCGTAGTGCTCGATGATCTGCTGTTTGAGGTAGCCGACCACGACGACGAACTCGTCGGCGCCCAGGGCCGCGAGGCTGTCCATACAGTGGGTCAACAGGGGCTGACCGTCGACTTCGACGAGCGCCTTCGGCCGGTCGTCGGTCAGCGGTCGGAGTCGGGTACCGTGTCCTGCCGCGAGGATTACTGCCTGCATGACCGTCAGGTAGGCCGACGGGAGCATTGTTATGGGGCAGGTACCCCCCGCTATACGGTCGATAACGCGAAAGGGAACAGGTGAGTTCCGGGTGCAGGCCCGGTCCGTTGGCACGCGAACTGGCGCAGCTTGCGGCCCCGGAACAGGTACGGATTCGGACTCATCGTAGATAAATCCTCCCCCGACGAATGGGGAAATGATAGGACGAACGGTGGCCGGCCGCCTCGGGTGGGACTGGAAGGGGCGCCGTCTCGACGAAGCCGGACGACGCGTGGACTACAGTGAGCGACGAGGACCCCAGCGAGTCCCGAAGTCGAGACGGCGGGGGCGTCCGAGGTCGCTGACGTCGTCGCTCCGCCCTCGTCAGCCCGCCTCGAACAGACATCGAATGCGACCCGACCGCCGCGGAGTCGGATGCACGGGTCGACCCGTCGAGGGCCGTCGACGGCGTGGTGGCCGGCGCGGATGGATCGTCGACCTCAGCGCGCGAGCGGCTGGACGACGACGGTACGGTCGTCGCGCACCGTGATCCGGCAGTCGCCGTACTCGAAGGAGAGCTGGGCGTTGGGGACGCCGTCGGACGCCGACTGCGGCCCGAACACCGTCTCGACCGCCTCGGGGTCGACGACCTCCCAGATCGCCGGCAAGTCGATCGGATCCGTGTCGGTCGCGAGCCCCACCAGTTCGACGACGACCGTCCCGATCGGGTGCCCCTCGTAGGAGGCGCGGTACGTCCCCGACCGGGCGTCGTACTCGACCTGTTCGTGCCACCACTGTGTGTCGTCCTCGGCTAACATGGTCCTGCGGATCCGTCAGTCGTCCCCGTCGGACGTCCCCTCGTCCGGTGGTACATCGAGTCCCCCCCTGATAACGGTACGCACTGTCCGGAACGGGGGACTGACACGGGCTCGAACGCGAATCGACGCCCGCAACACGCGACGCCGTGTGCCGACCGCCCGGTCACCTCAGGGCTCCCGCGACGCCCCCGCACCGCCGTCCGCGCGGGCGGTGACCGCAGGCTCGGGCTTCGACCCGCCCCAGGTGAGCCCCTCGTAGATGATGCCGGATCGCGGCTCGACGACGTGCCGCCCGTCGACCACCAGCGGCCGCGCCATCCGGTCGAACTCGGCGTCGAGGTCCGCGAACTCCGGCCAGTCGGTGACCACCGCGGCCGCGTGGGCGCCGTCGAGGGCGGCCGCGGCGCTGTCGGCGTACTCGACGTCGGGGAAGTGCTCGCGCATGCGCTCTGTCGCTACTGGGTCGTAGGCGACGACATCCGCGCCGCGATCGAGCAGTCCCTCGATCACGGGGATCGCCCGCGAGTTCCGCACGTCGTCGGTGCCGGCCTTGAACGCCAGCCCCAGGACGGCGACCCGCCGGCCGTCGACGGGGCCGTGGGCGTCGAGCAGGCCGAGCAGGCGCTCGGGCTGGCGGTCGTTGACCCCAACGGCGGCTTCGAGGAGGGCTGGCTCGTAGTCGCGCTCCCGGGCCGCGGCGATCAGCGCCGCCACGTCCTTCGGGAAGCACGAGCCGCCCCAGCCGAGGCCGCTCTGGAGGAACTGCTCGCCGATGCGGTCGTCGAGGCCGATGGCGTCGGCGACCTCGTAGGCGTCGACGCCGTACTCCTTGCAGATGTTGCCGAGTTCGTTGATCAGCGAGATCTTCGTCGCCAGGAAGGCGTTGTTGGCGTACTTGATCATCTCGGCCTCGCGGATCCCCGTCTCGACGACCGCGGTCTCGACGCGATCCGTGAGCGGCGCGTACAGGTCGCGCAGGGTCTCGTTTGCGCGCTCGGCGTCGGCACCGAGCACGACCTTGTCCGGCGAGAGGAAGTCGTCGACGGCGTGGCCCTCGCGAAGGAACTCGGGGTTCATCGCCACGTCGAAGCCGACGCCCCGTTCGCGGCCCGAGGCGGCCTCGATCGCGGGCGCGACGACCGTGTCCGTCGTCCCCGGGACCACGGTGGACTTGACCACCACGAGGTGGGGGTCGCCGTCGGGGCCGAGCGCCTCGCCGAGCGAGCGCGCCGCGGTCTCGACGTACCCCGTGTCGACGCTGCCGTCGTCCCGCGAGGGCGTCGGGAGCGCGAGGAAGGAGACGTCGCAGGCGGCCGCCTCGGCGTAGTCGGTCGTCGCCGTGAGCCGATCGCCCGCGTGGCGGGCCAGGAGGTCGTCGAGCCCGGGCTCGTGGATGGGGGCGTCGCCGGCGTTCAGACGGGCCACCACGTCCTCGTCCACGTCGACGCAGACGACGCGGTGACCGAGGTCGGCGAGGCACGCTGCGAGGGTCGTTCCAACGTATCCGGAACCGATGATGCTGACGTTCACTGGTCCCCCGAACGACGGGTACGGTGTTGAGTATGAGGCGCCTAGCCGCCGAACACGGTGAGGCCGCTGCCGTTCGGCACCCCACACGGCCAACCGGACGGGCCGGGGATCGCCGGAGACGGCACGGTCGGCCCCCCGACCGCGGGACGAGCAACACGCCAGAGCATCGTTCTTCAGAAAGAGTATTTCGCTTCACTAGATGAGTAGTGTAAGGAGAACTTCATCGCTCGTTGGGTGCGTTACCGTACGGGTAGCAATGTCACCAGAGCGGAGTGTGCATCCCGAGCGACTGTCGTCCTGACAGTCACGCGTTCACCCAATGGTTCCGAAGACATTCACGTCACATCGAAGTATCGTGGCGGTACTCGTACTCGCAGTCGCCCTGTCGACGCCGGTCGCCGAGGTCCAGCCGGGATCTGAGGCGACGGCACCCGCCGCGGTCGACGGCGGAGCGCTCGCTCCGGAGTCGCCGAGCTTCGGATCGAGCGGGCTCGACGGGGTCTCTCCCCAGAACCCCACGTCGCTGCAGTTCGGCCCGGACGGCCGGCTGTACGTCGCCACACAGACCGGTACCATTTACGCGTACACCGTCGAGCGCACCGGCGCCAACGACTACGCCGTCACGGGGAACGAGACGATCGCCGAGATCTCCGAGATCCCCAACCACGACGACGACGGCAGCCTCAACGCCTCCGTCGACGGTCGGCTCCTCACCGGCATCTACGTCACCGGTACCGCCGACAACCCGGTGATCTACGCCGCATCCACCGATCCCCGCATCGAGGTGTCGAACCTCAACGCCCCCGGCGACTCACTGGACACCAACTCCGGGGTCCTCTCGAAACTGGAGTGGACCGGCTCGGAGTGGCAGCACACCCCGCTGGTTCGGGGGCTCCCCCGCTCGGAGGAGAACCACGGCCCTAACGGACTCGTCGTGAACGAGGCCACCGACACCCTCTACCTCGCCTACGGCGGGAACACCAACAAGGGCGCGCCCTCCGACAAGTTCTCGTACCTCCCCGAGTACCCCTACTCCGCCGCCGTCCTCGAAGTGCACCTCGACGAGATCGGCGACGCTCCCTACGACCTCCCCACCCTCCAGGATCCCGACGGCGACACCGACCCCTGGGGCGGCATGGACGGCGCCGACATGGCCATCCACACCGCCGACAGCCCCGTCGACGTCTACTCGCCGGGGTACCGCAACCCCTACGACCTCGTCATGACCGAGGACGGCCACCTGTACACCGTCGACAACGGCGCCAACTCCGGCTGGGGTGGCGTCCCCGTCAGCGACGGCGGCCAGTGCACCAACCGACCCAGCGAGGCCAACTCCACGACCGGCCGGGACGGCCTGCACCTCGTCACCGAGGGGTACTACGCCGGTCATCCCAACCCCGTCCGTGCCAACCCCGACGGCGCCGGCGTCTACGACCGCAACGGCACGCTCGTCGCCGACACCACCGCCGCGATGCCCAGCGCCAACCCCGTCGAGTGCGACTTCCAGGAACCCGGCTCCGAGGACGGCTCGCTGACCACGTTCCCCGAGTCGACCAACGGCCTCACCGAGTACACCGCCTCGAACTTCGGCGGCGCCATGCAGGGCCACTTGCTGGCCGCCGGCTTCGGCGGGGCGATCTACGAGGTCGAACTCTCCAGCGACGGCACGCAGGTCGTGGACAAGAAGACCCGCTTCAGTTCGTTCGGTTCCAAGCCGCTAGACGTGGTGGCCCAGGGCGACGACGACCCCTTCCCGGGGACGGTCTGGGCGGCCACCTACGGCTCCTCCGAGATCACCATCTTCGAACCCGCCGACTACGGCGGGAAGGAGTTCTCCTGTGAGGTGAGCTACGACTCCGGCGACGCCGACGGCGACGGCTACACCAACGCCGACGAGATCGACGTCGGCACCGACCCCTGCTCGGCGGCCGACAAGCCCGCCGACTACGACAACGACGGGATCTCGAACCTCAACGACCCCGACGACGACAACGACGGGATCGACGACGTGAACGACCCGTTCCAGATCGACCCCGACAACGGTATGTCGACCTCCCTGCCGGTCACCCAGAACTTCACCCCCGGCGAGTACCCCGGCACCCTCCTCGACCTGGGCTTCACGGGGATGATGGTCGACGGGCAGACCGACTACCTCGACATGTACGACACCGCGAACCTGACCGCCGGCGGGGCAGCCCCCGTCCTCACCGTCGACCAGGTGTCCGAGGGCGACGCCTACAAGGCCCAGAACTCCCAGGAGTACGCCTTCCAGACCGGCTTTACGCCGCCGAGCGAACCCTTCACCGTCCACACGACGGTCGTGGGACCCTTCCCGAGTTCCGACGGCGACCTGACGCCCGAGAACTACCAGAGCCAGGGCGTCTACATCGGTCCCGGCGACCAGGACAACTACGCGAAGCTCGTCGTCAACGCGAACGACGGCAACGGCGGCCTCGAACTCGCCACGGAGGAGGGCGGCAGCTTCACCAAGGCGGCCGCCGTCAGCGACGGTAGCGTGGTCGGCGACGGCGTCGTTGTCGACCTCTACCTGACGGTCAAGCCGTCCTCCGACGAGGTCACCGCGACCTACACGATCGACGGCGGCGAGCCGAAGACGGTCGGCACCACGACCATCCCGGACGCGTGGACCGACGGCAGCCAGGGCCTGGCGATGGGGGTCATCGCGACCTCCACCGGGCCGGGCGAACCGTTCCCGGCGACCTGGAGCAAACTCGACGCGACGGTCGACTCGAACGCCTCGTTCGCGCCGACCGCGAAGCTGAACGCGTCGCCCGCCTCGACGACCGTGGGCGCCGACGTCACCTTCGACGGCTCGGGCTCCGCCGACCCGGACGGCTCGATCGTCGCCTACGAATGGACGTTCGGCGACGGGACGACCGCGACGGGCCAGACGGTCACGCACAACTACAGCGCGGCCGGCACCTACCCCGTCACCCTGACGGTCACCGACGACGACGGACAGACCGCCCAGACCACGACGAACGTGAGCGTCGGCTCCGGCGACGTGACCTTCGCGGTCAACGCCGGCGGCGAGAGCTACGGCGCGAGCGACGGGACGAGCTACCAGGCCGACGCGAACTACGTCGGCGGCAGCATGTTCTCCTCGTCGGACCCGATCGAGAACACCACCGACGATCCGCTCTACCAGAGCGAGCGGTACGGCAACTTCAGCTACCAGGTGCCCGTCGACGACGGCACCTACGACGTGACCCTGCAGTTCGCCGAGAACTACTGGACCGAGCCCGGCCAGCGCGTCTTCGACGTCTCCATCGAGGGCAGCGAGGTCGTGAGCGACCTCGACCTGGTCGAGGCCGCGGGCACGGACGTCGCCTACGACGTGACGAAGACGGTCACGGTGAACGACGGCGAGCTGAACGTCGAGTTCAGCAGCGACGTCGACAACGCGAAGCTCAGCGCGATGACTGTCGCGCCCGCCACTGGCGGCGACGGGCCCACCGCCGAGTTCACGGCCTCGCCCGCCTCGCCGACGGTCGACGAGACAGTCACCCTCGACGCCTCGGCGTCGGCCGTCCTCTCCGGCAACTCGATCACCGAGTACAGCTGGTCGATCGACGGCGAGCACAACCACGACTGGCACGGCCAGACCCTCGACTACGCGTTCACCAGCGCGGGCGACCACACGGTCGAGCTAACGGTCACCGACGACCAGGGGCAGGTCGCGTCGACGACCAAGACGATCACGGTCACCGAGTCGACCGCCTCGTCGTCTGCCTCGGCGACGGTGTCGGTCTTGCCCGGCTCTGACATCGGCTCGAGCACCTGGTCGAGCGGCTCCTTCGCCGTCGACAACACCGGCGAGGTCGCCATCGAGTCCGTCGACGTCGACCTCTCGACGTCGACCATGCCGGACGTCGTGTTCGATCCGAACGGCACCGCCGGCGACACGGTCGCCAAGGGCTTCACCCTCGACTCCGGCGGCTCGGCCACCGGCTTCGAGGGGGCCAGCCTCAGCTCGCCACACGACGGCGACTCGGCCGACGGGTACGACGCCCTCGGACTGACCTACAGCGACTTCGGCGCCGGCGAGGGCATGACGTTCTCGGTGGACGCCGACCCGACCAGCATCAAGGGCCTCGACGAGAACGGCGGCACCGACCCCGGCTCGATCTCCGGGTTCGAACTCGCGGGGGCGACGGTGACGGTCACCTTCGCCGACGGCACGACCGCGACCGGCCAGCTGTTCCGCGACGACTCCGACGGCGGGGCGACCGTGACGGTCACGCCGGAGACGCCCGCCGCGCCCGGTCTGTCGGCCCAGAACGTCGACACCGCGTCGACGAGCCTCTCGGACGACCACACCGCGGCGACGGTCAGCTCGACCAGCCAGACGCTCACGGTGTCCGGCGAGCCCGGGCAGTCCGTACGCCTGGTCGGCTTCGAGGGCGCGATGCACCTGGACGGCGTCCCGAACGGCGGGTACGACGTCGAGGCCTACGAGGCCAACGACGTCGTCGCCGTCAGCGAGACCACCACGACGGTCGGCTCGGACGGCACCGTCTCGGTCCCGGTCACCCTGTCGAACACCGAGAGCGGGCTGAACTACTACACTGCGGTGGTCTCCGACGCCAACGGTACGAGCGAGGTGTCGAACGTGATCGTCCTGCAGTACGACGACACGGCGACCAACACCGCGCCCGTCGCGGCCAACGACACCGCCACCGTCGAGGCCGGGTCGTCCGTGGAAGTGCCGGTGCTCGAGAACGACGTGGACGCCGACGGTAACCTCGACGCCTCGTCGATCAAGACCGTCACGTACCCGTCGAACCCCAACGTGACGATCACCTACGACGCGACCACCGGCGCGGCCACCGTCGACGCCTCGGACCTGACCGAGAGCCAGACCGTGACCTTCCAGTACACGGTCAGCGACACCGACGGCGCGACCTCCAACGTCGCCACCGTCACCGTCGCGGTGAACGGCTCCTCGACGGCCAACCAGGCGCCCGTCGCCAGCGCGGACGACGTCCGCCTCAACGCCGGCGCCTCGGCCACCGTCGACGTCCTGGTGAACGACGCCGACGCCGACGGCTCGCTCGACGCGAGCAGCGTGACGATCGACGCCGCCCCCGCCAACGGGACGGCGACCGTCGAGTCCGACGGCTCGATCACCTACGCCCACGACGGCGGCGCGTCGCTGACCGACTCGTTCACCTACACGGTGGCCGACGACGAGGGCGCGGTCTCGAACGCCGCGACCGTGTCGGTGACGATCAACGAGCCGCCGGTCGCGGCCGACGACGACGTCGAACTCCACCTCGACGACGAGGGCGTCTCCCAGACCGTCGACGTCCTGGAGAACGACGCCGACTCCGACGGCTCGCTGGTGATCGACTCGGCGACCGTCGTCTCCGCGCCCGCCCACGGTACGCTCCAGTTCGACGGCGGCCAGTTCACCTACGTCCACGACGGCTCGAACGCGACGACCGACTCGTTCACCTACACGGTGGCCGACAACGAGGGCGCGACCTCGAACGTCGCCACGGTGAACATCTCGATCTCCTCCGCCCCCGTCGCCAACCCCGACTCGGCGACCCTCGACGCGGGGAGTTCGACGACGATCTCGGTCCTCGACAACGACGGCGACTTCGACGGCTCGCTGAACGCGAGCAGCGTGGAGGTCGGCACCGCGCCCGCCCACGGCACCGTGACCGTCGAGGCCGACGGCTCGATCACCTACGCCCACGACGGCTCGGACGCGACGTCCGACTCGTTCACCTACACGGTGGCCGACGACGACGGCCTCGCCTCGAACACCGCCACCGTCTCGCTCACGATCGACCAGCCGACGGACGACGGCTCCGACGGCTCGAATGACGGTGGTTCGAACGACAACGACAACGACTCGAACGATAGCAACAACTCGAACGATAGTAACAACTCGAACAACGGCGGTTCGAGCAACAACAACTCGAACAACGGCGGTAGCTCCGGTGGCTCCTCCGGCTCCGGCAGCGACGACGCCACCGAGGAGCCGGACCCGGCGGTCTCCCTGCCGGAGTTCCAGTTCGAGGGTCGCACCGCGTCCTCCTCGATCGAAGCGGGTGACTCCCTGCGGGTCGACGCCCAGATCCGCAACGTCGGCGACACCAACGGCTCCACGACGGTCGACCTGCGCCTCGACGGCGAAGTCGTCGAGAGCCGGCAGGTCGAGGTGCCCGCCAACGGCTCCGCGAACGTCACCTTCGAGCGCGAGATGAGCGCGCCCGGCACCTACGACCTCACGCTGGGCGAGACGTCGCTCGGCTCGGTCGAGGTCCGCGCGGCCGCGACCACCACCCCGACGCCGACGGCCACGCCGACGCCGACGGCCACCCCGACGCCGACCCCGCCCGACACGCCGACCCCGACCGACACGGCGACGACGGACTCGGGATCGGAGTCCGGGACGTCGGACGACACGCCGACGACCGACACCGACGCGCCCGGCTTCGGCCCGGCGCTCGCGGTGCTCGCCCTGCTCGGCGCCCTGGCGCTGCTGGCCGGCCGCGCCCGGACGCGGCGCTGATCCGGCCGCCTGGGCACCGACGCCCCTGATCGCCCGGTCCCCGGTTCGCTGCGGAATCCCTTCCATTTCTCCGAGACGCCCTCCTTTCTCAGACACGTCCCTCTCTCCGAGACACCCTCCCTTTCTCTGCGTTCGACGAGCATCGGTGACGGGCGCGACGTCGCGACCGCCGATGCCGGCGTGCTCGCGGCTCGATCGCTCCGATGCCGGAACCGTTTTGTCATTCGCTTCTGACACGTCTCCCGTGTCCTCCGGTCGGATCACCTTCCGCGGCGGCTGGCGTACGGCACTCGGCTTCGCGGTGGGCGTCGCGCTCACGCTCGCGGTCTGGGTGCCGATCGACGACGTCGTCGCCGCCGCCCCGGCGTGGGTCGAACTGCTCTCCGAAGTGACCAAGTTCTGGGTGCTCGCGGGCGTCACGCTGGCCGCGCTCAGGGTCGACGGCGTCGCCCCCGAGTCCCTCGGGCTCTCGCGCCGGCACCTCCTCGCGGCGCTCGTCGCCGTCGCCGGCATCTGGCTCGGGCTCAACGGTCTCGGCCTCGCCCTGGCCGCGCTCGCCGGCCACGGCTGGGGGGTCGACGCGCTCACGACGCCGGTCGACCCGCGGTGGACGTCCCTGCCCGCGCCGTGGGTGGTCACGGTGTCGCTCCAGTTCCTGGTCGTGGGGCTGGTCGAGGAGTTCGCGCTCCGGGGGTACTTCCAGACGAAGCTGATCGCCCTCCTCGGCGACAGCGACCGCCGCCGGATCGCGCTGGGGATCGCGGCCGCGAGCGTCCTGTTCGGGCTGTTACACGCGCCGGGCGCGATCCTCGCGGGCGCCTCGCCGGCGGGCGTCCTGGGGGTGATCGCGTCGCGGACGGTGACCGGACTCGCCTTCGGCGTCCTGTACGAACTCACGCACAACGTCTACTTCGTCGCCCTGCTCCACGGCCTCGGAAACACCTGGCCGCTCCTCGTCGACCCGTGGGCCTGGTCGGGGCCCGCGCTCGCGGCCTTCGGGGTCGGCGTGTTCGTCTGTTACGTCGGCGTCGCGCTCGGGTACCGGCGCTGGGCGATCGACGCCGGGCCGACGCCGATCCCGCGGCGCTCGGCCGTCGCCGGGTCGCCGCGCTGATCGCGGTCGCGGGCGTCCGCCTCGAACGCATCGTTAGTCGGCCCCTATTCTTGCGTGCGGGATCCCTCCCTCCGTTCATGACAGCACCGGGTCGCGGTGACCCACACGACTCGGACGGCTCCCCGAGCGACGATCCCTCCCCGAACGCGCTCTCCCGCCGATCGTACCTCGGGCTGGTCGGCGCCGCCAGCCTGGCTCTCTCCGGCTGCGGGGCTGACGACCCATCGACGGCCACTCCTGCGAGCGGGACGCCCGGCGGCGACGACCGCGACCCGGCCGCGGAGCCGGCGAGCGGCACCCACTCGGGGGACGCGACGGTGTCGGGCACCCTCCGGCGCTGGCACCGCGTCACGCTCGACGTCGCGGGCCCGCAGACCGAGGAGGCCGCCGAGCCCAACCCCTTCCGGGACTACCGCCTCGACGTGATCTGGACGGCGCCGAGCGGGCGGACGCTGGTCGTCCCCGGCTACTACGCGGCCGACGGGAACGCGGCGGACACGGGCGCGACCGGCGGCGCCGTCTGGCGCTCCCACCTGGCGCCGGACGAGGTCGGCACCTGGCGCTACCGGGTGTCGTTCCGGCGGGGTGCGGGCGTCGCGGTCGACCCCTGGCTGGCCGACGGCGCGGCCGGCGACGTCGCCGCCGCGGCCCCGTGGAAGGGAAACGAGGAGATCGACCTCGCGGCGGCCCCGGGGGAGCCCGTGACCGCCGACGCGGTCGGTCCAGACGGTACGGGCGGCGAGGATGGCGAGGATGGCGCGGATGGCACGGGCGGCGAGGACGGCGCGGATGGCACGGGCGGCGAGGACGGCGCTGGCGGCGGGGGCGACCCGCCGGCCGTCGACGGCGCGACGGGCGCGATCACGGTCGCCGAGAGCGACGCGGTCGGCCGGGACTTCCGGGCGCGCGGGCGACTGGCCCACGTCGGCGAGCACTACCTGCAACTGCTCGGGAGCGGGGAGCCGTTCCTGAAGAACGGGTCGAACAGCCCGGAGAACTTCCTCGCCTACGAGGGGTTCGACGGGACCCGCGACGTCGACGGGTCGTTCCTGCACGCCTACGACCCCCACGTCGACGACTGGACCGCGGGCGATCCGACCTGGTCGGGCGCCAGCTCGACCCCTCGGGGCAAGGGCATCGTCGGCGCGGTGAACTACCTCGCTTCCCAGGGGGTCAACAGCCAGTACGTCCTCACCTACAGCGTCGATGGCGGCGACGGCGGCGACGTCTGGCCGTGGACCGGGCCGAGCGAGCGTACCCGCTTCGACTGCTCGAAGCTCGCCCAGTGGGAGCGCGTGTTCGCCCACATGAATCGGCGGGGCGTGGCCGTCCACCTCCTGACCCAGGAGCGCGAGAACGACCGGGCGATGCACGACGGCGACCTCGGCCCGGAGCGCCGGCTGTACTACCGCGAACTCGTCGCGCGTTTCGCCCACCACCCCGCGCTGTTCTGGAACCTCGGCGAGGAGACCACCAACACGACCGGGCAACTCAGGGCCTACGCGGCCCACCTCCGGGCGCTCGACCCCTACGACCACCCGATCGTGGTCCACACGCTGCCCGACGAGCACGACGCGGTGTACGAGCCGCTGCTCGGCTTCGAGGGCGTCTCGGGGCCGTCGATCCAGACCGACTCCCTGGCGGTCGCGTCGCACGTCCGGGATTGGCGCGAGCGCTCGGGGGCGACGGGCCAGCCCTGGGCGGTCATGGCCGACGAACTGGGCGACTACCGCGTCGGTGTCCCCGAGGACGGCGCGACCTACCGCGGCGTCTCCCAGGACGACCTCCGCCGGTCGTCGCTCTGGGGCGCCCTCATGGCCGGCGCCGCGGGCGCCGAGTGGTACTTCGGCTACGAGACCCAGGGCGGCGACCTCGAACTGGAGGACTTCCGATCCCGCCACGACTGGTGGGCCCAGACGCGACACGCCCACGCGTTCGTCTCCGCCCTGCCGCTCCCCGACGTGGCCCCCGCCCCCGACCGCGTCCAGGGGCCTCCGGCGCAGTGCCTCGCCGGGGCCGGCGCGCTCGGGGCGTACTTCCCGGAGGGCGTCACCGAGGGGTCGGGGGCGGCGGTGGCGCTCGACCCCGGCGAGTATCGGCTGCGGTGGTTCGACCCGCGAACGGGCGAGTGGGCCGAGGGCGGGACGGTCGAGGCCGACGCGAGCGCGACGGACCCGCAGTTCGTCGCGGTCGGCACCCCGCCGTTCGACGCGGACGCGGCGCTGCTCGTCTCCGGAACCGACTGACCCCCTCGACGGCGCTCGGGGACCACCCGTTCGCGACGGCGTTCGGCGTGCACTCGCGACGGCCGCCGGGGTTACTCGTGGCGGAGCGTAATTTCGACGACGCCGTTCGTCGTCCGTCGGTCGTCGACGACCCAGCGGTCTGGTTCGAGGCCGATGCGGGCCCGTTCTCGTCCCGCCTGGTCGAGGACCAACTCGTCGGTCGCTCGGTCGATCCGGGCGTCCACCGGCGCCCCGTCGACGGTCCCCTCGCCGCCGAGCAGGTCCACGACGACGAGGAGTCCCTCCCGCGTCTCCCTCGTGTCGACGTGGACGCCCGAGGCCGGGCCGCCCCGGCTCTGATCTCGGCCGTGGCCGCCTCGCCTCCGATTGCGGCCGTCGCCCCGCCTCGGCTCCCCGGGACCGTCTCCCCCGGGGGTATGGAACCCCTCGATGCTCACCGCGCGGTCGGCGGAGGACGGCGGCCCCTGTCGGGGGCGGTCGGGACGAGTGGGCTCGTCGCGCTCTTCGAGTTCCCTGAGGAGTTCGAGGAGCGACCGGATGACGTCGCGAGGCTCGTCCGCGCCGCCGGCGTGGGCTTTCGAGGTCCCGTCCCCCTCGGTTTCTTCCACCCTGTCGCTGGCGTCGGGGTCGTCGCTGACGTCGGAGTCGTCGCCCACGACCCGGGCGTTCGGTTCGTCCCGGCGGTCGCGCCGGCTGGCGTCGTCCGCGGGCCCGGGGTCCGTCGGCCGCCGGGTGTCGTCGGGGCCGGCGTCGTCGTCCGTCTCCTCGGGGCCGCTGTCCGTCTCCTCGGGGCCGCTGTCCGTCTCCTCGGGGCCGCTGTCCGTCTCCTCGGGGCCGCTGTCCGGATCCGCGTCCGCCCCGCGGTCGGGTTCGTCCGCCGTCATCGGATCGCCTCGGACGTCCCGGTGAGGCGCTCGCGCATCGCCCGGCTCGCCACCCCGAGTTCGACGTCGACGAAGCTGTAGGGCGCCCGCGGCCCGTCGTACCGGACGGTCAGGTCCTCGACGCGGTCCCGGAGGCGGTCGACGGCCCGGTCGAACGCCTCGCGGTCCTCGCGGGCGACGAGGTACGAGCGGTCGCAGACGAGGCGGTCACCGCGTCGCTCGGCGGCGGTGGCCCCCTGTGCCAGCGAGTCGAGTTCGTCGTCGACGGCCTCGCGAACCGCCGCCTCGTCGACACTCTCGTCTCCGGGGGCCACCACCTTCACGCCGACCTCGACGCAGCCGTCGACGCTCAGGAGCGCGCTCCGGAACGCGCCCCGGCCGTTCCGGAGTTCGTCCTTCAGCGGGCGTTCCCCCTCGAACACCCGTCCGAACGGCATCGGAACCACGGTTCGGCCGCCGTCGGTCCCGTTCTCGTCCTCGCCCACGGCGACCGCCTGGAGCACCTCGTCGTGGGCCCGGCGGTTCCCCTCGGACACGTCCGGCTCCAGCGTTCCGATGTCGCTCACGATGGCCGAGAGCGAGCGGTAGTCGACCGAGCGGATTTCGGTGGCGCCGTCGACGCCCTCGACGGACACCCCGCCCCGTGACTCGTCGGTGACGCCGTAGACGTACAACTTCTCCTCACTCATCGTTGTAGGCTGTAGTCGGCCGTTTCCGGTCAGTCTGCTGCCGGCACGCGCAAGTCACGCCGACCTGTTGCTGCGATCGGTCGCTCGGCTCGCCGTCGCAGGGCGGCTTCGCCGCCCGGTTGCACGAGACTCCAAACACGCTCTGGCAACGGTCGACCACCACCAGCACCCTCCGACTTTCGTCCCACGAGCGAGGACCCGACGAAGCAGAGGCCGTCGCATACTTGTTCACCGAGCGGTAACCGCGGACGATGACCGACGACCACGGGGGGTTCGAGGACGTCCGCGACAACGTCGTGGGCCATCCGATGCTTCGGCTGGTGTCGTACGCCTGGAACTACTGGTTGCGGCTGACCCTCGGGATCCTCGCGTCGTTCCTGACGCGCTTCGCGCGGCTGGTGCCGCCCATCGTCGTCGCGGCGGCCATCGACCGGGTGGTTCGTGGCTCGGGCGACACGGGGCTGCTGACGCGGGTGGGGCTGCTGCCGCCCGGCGAGATCAGCGGGACGGGGGCGCGGCTCGCCCTGCTCGAACAGCTCGTCTGGATCGCGGTCCTCGCGTACGCGATCCGGTCGCTCACCCGCTTTGCCTCGCGCTACCTGCTCCAGTCGACCGCCCAGAAGGTCCAGCGGGACCTTCGCGACGACACCTACGACCACCTCCAGCACCTCTCGATGGACTTCTTCGTCGACCACCAGACCGGGGGGATGATGTCCATCCTCAACAGCGACATCAACCGGCTGGAGCAGTTCCTCAACACGGAGTTCAGACAGCTCATCCGCGTGGTCGCCACCGTCGGGGGCATCGCCGCGATCCTGTGGTACTACTCGCCGAAGCTGGCGCTCATCGCGCTCGCGCCCGTCCCGATCATCGGCCTGGCCAGCGGCCGCTTTCTCACGTGGATCGAGCCGCGGTACAAGTCCATCCGGGAGACGGTCGCGCGGCTGAACACGCGCCTGGAGAACAACCTCGGGGGCGCGGCGGTGATCAAGGCGTTCGACCGCTACGGCTTCGAGCGCGACAGGGTCGCCGAGCAGAGCCAACGGTACCACGACGAGAAGGTCGCCGCCCTGCGCATCCGCCGGGCCTTCTTCGCCGGCCTGCGCCTCCTGACGGGCGTCGTCTTCGTGCTCGTGCTGTACGTCGGCGGCCGGGACATCATCACCGCCGGCGCGGCCGCCGGGACCGCCGAGAGCGCCGCCCTCTCGACCGGCGCCTTCGCCCTCTTTTTCCTCCTGCTGCGGCGGCTCTACTCGCCGATGCGCCGGGTCGGCAAGTCCGCGAACAAGTACCAGCTCGCCAAGTCGAGCGCCGAGCGCGTGTTCGGCCTGCTCGGCCGCGAGCCGACGATCACCTCGCCGGCTGACCCCCACCGCCCCGCGTCGGTCGACGGCGACGTGACCTTCGAGGACGTCACCTTCTCGTACGGCGACCGCGAGCCGGTGGTCCGGGACGTCTCGCTGGAGGTCCCCGCGGGCGCGACGGTCGGGCTTGCGGGCGCGACCGGCGCCGGCAAGTCCACCCTGCTGAAGCTCCTGCCGCGCTTCCACGACGTCGATTCGGGGACGGTTCGGGTCGACGGCGTCGACGTCCGCGAGTACGACCTGCAGGCGCTGCGGGACGAGATCGCCGTCGTCGAGCAGAACCCGTACCTCTTCTCGGGGACGGTCGCCGAGAACATCGCCTACGGCGACGCCGACGCCCTCGAAGCGGAGTGGTACGACGAGCGGGTGGACGGTCGCGTCGACGAGGGGACGGCCGACAGCGCCCGCGAGCGCGTCCGCGAGGTCGCCCGGGCCGCGGAGGCCCACGACTTCATCGCCGACCTCCCCGACGGCTACGACACCCGCGTCGGCGAGCGGGGCGTGAAACTGTCCGGCGGCCAGCGCCAGCGGCTGGCCATCGCCCGCGCGCTGCTGAACGACCCGTCGATCATCATCTTCGACGAGGCCACCTCGGACGTCGACACCGAGACCGAGGAGCTGATCCAGGAGAGCCTCGACCGACTGGTCGAGGAGCGCACGGCCTTCGTCATCGCCCACCGGCTGTCGACGATCAAGGACGCCGACGAGATCGTGGTCATGGACCGGGGGCGGATCGCCGAGCGGGGGACCCACGACGACCTGCTCTCGACCGACGGCGAGTACGCCGACCTCTGGACGGCGCAGGCCGACGCCGGCCCGGCGCCCGCGGATGACTGAGGCGCCGCCGGGCCTACACGTCGAGATCGGCGTACGGCGTGTCGCCGTCGACGTTCTCGGGGTAGTACTCGCTGGCCAGGTCGGCCACCTCGTCGAGGGTGGGCACCGCGTCCGGGTCGATCTTCGAGACCTCGAAGGGGCCGATCTGGTAGACCATCTCGCCGATTAGCTGTCCCTCGGGCGTGTAGGGCCAGAACATGGCGTGCGGGCTCAGCCGGGCGTACGTCGCGTCCGGGTCGTCGATCTCGACCCCGCGGTAGTACCAGTGGTCGGTCCCCTCCTCCAGGATCTCGCGGCCGGTCGGGAAGTCGACCGTGGCGGCGAACTCGGCGAGGCCGTCGTCGTTGGTGAACAGCTGGTGGCGCCCGTCGTCGATGGCCATCAGGTTCTCCGACTCCATGGCGGCGTAGAAGTGCCGGACGTCCTCCTCTCCGTCGAGGACGAGGGTGTCCTCCGTGCCGGTGCGCATCTCGTACTGGGGTTCGTCGATCGTCATCTCGGGGGTGAAGATCCGCTCCCACTCCCCGCTCAACTCGAAGGCGCCGTGGTGGAGGTAGTTCCAGAGGAACCGCGCCCGCTGAGGGTTCCCCTCCGCTTCAGCCGCCGCTTTGATGTTCCCGAGGTGGGCGTCGAGCCGCTCCAGATACTCCTTCATGATGGTGTGTGGACAACAAATGGGCGCGACAAAAAGGTTCGCCCGAGGGGACCGACCGATCAGGAGAGGGCGTCGAGCAGCCGTCGTTCGGCCTCCCTGGCGGGGCCCGCGTCGTGGTCGGCGAGCCCGTGCTCGCGGTGGTGGTCGAGGGTGCGCGCCATCGCCTCGTCGGGCGCCGTCGACTCCCAGCCGAGCGCCGAGAGCTTCTCGGTCGACATCACGAACGGGAGGCCCATGTACAGCGGGAAGTCCGCCCGCGACAGGTCGGCCTCGGCGAGTTCGCGCTCGCTCGCGTACACCGGCTCGACCTCGGTCCCTGCGACCTCGCCGATCAGGTCGAGGGTCTGGGTCGTCGTCAGCGGACGCTGGTCCGCGAGGTTGTACGCCTCGCCCGCGTTCCCCTCCTCCAGGACGATCCGCACCGCGCTCGCGACGTCCTCGACGTAGGTGCGGTGGCAGACGTAGCTCCCGTCGCCGGGGACGAGCACCCGGTCCTCGTTGACCGCCCGGTCGAGCCAGTACTGGAGGAACTGTAGGTGGTTGTGGGGGCCGTACACCATCGTCGGGCGCACGCTCATGGCGGAGACGCCGGCGTCGGCCGCCTCGACCACGACGCGGTCGCCCTCGGCTTTCCGGGCCCCGTAGGTCCCGAAGGAGTCGTCCGTGGCCTCCTCGGTCGAACAGGGTTCCAGCGGGGTGCGGCCCTCCTCCTTCAGGACGTAGTCGTGGTCGTACGCGCCGACGCTCGACACGTAGACGTAGGCGTCGACGTCCGCGAAGACGTCCACCGCGGTCTCGACGTCGGCCGGGTAGAAGGCGACGCTGTCGACGACGACGTCCGGCTCGACGGTCTCGGCGGCGCGCTCGATCGTCGCGTCGTCCCGCCGGTCCCCCTGCACGTGGTCGACCCGGCCGTCGTCGGCGAACGGGTTCGGGTGGTTCCCCCGGGTCAGCAGCGTGACGTCGTACGCGTGGTCGAGGAGTTCCGACACGACGTGCCGGCCGATGAACCGCGTCCCGCCGACGACGAGTGCAGTAGCCATAAGACGGCTGTCAGGACCGGCGCCATTAAATCTGGGGGACGTCCCGCTTCCGTGACGGCGACCCGCTGGCGCGCCGGCGCGTCGCGTCCGCGCGTCGGTGGCTGGACGCCGTCCGGCGCCACCTATATACGCCGACCTGTGATACGGGAATCCATGGACGATCCCGACGACGCCTCGGACCACCTGACGCCGAGCCTGGAACACGTCTTCGACGTGGAGGTTGAGGTCGCGGCCCCCATCGACATCGGCGAGACCGGCAACGGCCAGCGGCGGATCATCCCCATCGAGTCGGGGACGATCAGCGGCCGCATCGAGGGGGAGATCCTCCCGGGCGGCGCCGACTACCAGCTGTTCCGCGTCGACCGGCCGAGCGAACTGGTGGCCAACTACGCCTTCGAGACCGACGACGGCGCGCGCGTGTACGTCGAGAACCGGGGGATCCGGGACGCCTCCCCCGCGGACAAGCGACGCCTCGGCGACGGCGAGGAGGTCCCGCCGGACGCCGTCTACTTCCAGTCGACGCCCCGGTTCGAGACCGCGGACCCCGACCTGGAGTGGCTGACCCGGCGGATCTTCGTGGCCAGCGGGATCCGCCAGCCGCGGGGCGTGAAACTCGCCGTACACATGGTGGAGTAGCCCGACTTTTTCCGTCGGGTTCGCGCGAAGTGCGACCCGCTCTCCACGGGCGACCCGTGCGTTCCCCGGTGGGGAAGCGAGACGGCGAAGCCGTCTCGCCTTCCTCGAAAAGACTCGACCGAAAAGTTCTGCCGGCTCGCGGGCCAAGCCCGCTCGCCGCCGGTGAACCGCGCTCACTTCGTTCGCGCGGATGCGGGTGCAAGCCACAGGTGAGCTACTCACCGTGGGGGCTGTTTTCGCCCCGAGTTCCCTCAGAAACCGGCGTCTGAATGTAGAGCGTTGATTCAGCGGATAGTGATGCGAAGCCCCTGTGACCCGAACGAGTGACCGGCCACTTTATTCACCCGACGTCCGTAGCTGTCACATGATCTCACGAATTCTCGTTCCGATGGACGACTCGGAGATGGCCCAGCATGCGCTCGAGTACGCTCTCGAGAACCATCCCGACGCGGATATCACCGTCTTGCACGTCGTGGGCGAACCGTCACCGTGGTGGGGAGAAGCCACGTCACTTGCCCTCGAAGAGGATTTCGAAGAGGCCGCCGAGGAGCGCGCGAAGGGGGTATTCGATGACGCCCGGGACCTCGCCGCCGAGCATGGTGTCGAGGTCACCACCGAGGTTCAACTGGGCCATCCGGCCCGGGCGATTTTGAACAGAGCCGACGACTTCGATGCGGTCGTAATCGGGAGCCACGGCGGCTCGTTGGTCGATCAACTGGTCGTCGGGAACGTCGCCCAGAAAGTGTTCCGCAACTCGCCCATCCCTGTAATTGTCGTTCGGTGAGTGGCTGTCACCAAGATCCCGGAAAGACGCTCGGACACGTTAAACGGTGATCGACTGGTCAGTACGACTACTATCCGCACCTCCTCGATCCACCTCCGTCTCGGCGGTTGGGTTGCTCTCCTAGACGAGGAGTGAAAACAGGAGGTAGGCCCCCACGACCGATATCGTCGGCGTGATCACCCAGAGTGCCACGATACGGGCCGTCGCCACGGGATCAAACAGGCTTTCGGCGGACAACTCTTCGGGATCCTCCTCGCCGACCCGTGGCACGCGGGCCGGCGACGACTGCTGTGTGTCTGGATCCGGCGTCTTGCCCTCGGCGAGGTCGCCAACCGTTGGACTCGTAGCTACCTCCTCGGCATCCTCTGTCGGCGGCGCTGTGAGTGCGCCGGTCGTGACCTCCGGCGCGGGCCCGCCGGCGGGAGACGGCGTGGCTATTTCCGCGAGCGTTCGCGCACGACTCGCCCGGCCCCAGCCGAGGCCGATGATACAACTGGTCGTACTCACCGCGAGACTGGCTGGGATCCCGAGCCACGAAAGGACCGTGATGATCGACGCTCCCACGGTCGAGACGACGAGCGCGGCCAGAATCGGCAGGTCAGTGACGTCGTCGCCAACGGTCGCCAGCGTCCGCCGGGCGATCGTGAACCCGCCGAGGCTGATCGCTCCGACCGCCAGAAGGATCGCCGGGCTGGGGTCGATGGCACCGTTTCCGACGAGTGGGGCGACCGCGTTCGCGGCGTTCGAGGCACCGGCGCTGAACCCCATGTAGCAGGCAATTGCCACCACGAGCGCCGAGCCGGCAATGTCCCGGGGTGGCACGTTCTCGTTGACCGAGAGCCGCGGAATCGTCTTCCGAGTATCGATGGCGATCAACGGGTTGGTTAGGCGACCGAACGCGAGTGTGGCGTCGAGGTAGGGATACAGGTATCGGCCGATGAGCGCGCCCGTGGAAAGGGCTATCAGCGGGGCGACGATCCACGCCGACAGGATGGTAAACATCAGCGCGGCGTTGAGCGTCCCGGTTGCCAACCCCAGGCCAACGATTGCCCCGACGGCTGTCATCGAGGTCGACGCCGGGACGCCATAGAGGTTCGATATCAGGAGTGCGAGGCCAGTGAAAAAGAGAACGCCGACGCTCGCTGCGGGGGTGAAGACTGCTGCATCGACGATGTCGCTACTCATCGTCGTGATAACGTTGCGACCGATCGTCCACGCTCCGAGGAATGCGAACCCGGTAAACAGTGCTCCGGCGGTGACCTTCCTGACGATCCGGCTGCCGACCGCCGGTCCGAAAGCAACGCCGGTCGATGACCCCCCGATATTGAAGCCGACGAACACCGCCACCCCCAATCCCACGAGAATCAGTAGTTCCGCCACGGGGCCCCTTTAGACCGCCTGCGATGAAATAGTTGGGTTTCCGTATCGTTTTACGGTATCGTCGTCCGCACTGACGTGAGTCAGTTCGATCGGGGAAATTCTTCCATGAGGAACATGCGCTGTGTATCTTGCACAGTGTTCCGAACCGTCTTGACTCTGGCAGGAACCGTGGCGTTCAATTCGCAGGGTAGCCACCCGGGTGTTTCATCGGACGCCATGCCGGAATACGGAGTCTGGTCCCGTCGTCACGCCGAGCGACCGTGGTTCGAGACGCGCTTCGCGCGTCTCGTCATCCCGGAAGGCTTCCGGTCTTCCGACGGGTCCGCGGAGCTCCGCTCCCGCGAGATCACGAAAGACGCTTCGCGCCTTTCGAACGACAGCAGAAGGTCGGTGAGTCAGTCGACGACGACGGCCTGGTCGAGGTCGATGTCGAGCGTCTCGCGGAAGTGGTCGGCCGTCATCCGGAGGCCGTCGCGCATGGAGACCTGCGGCTCCCAGCCGAGCAGGTCGCGGGCCTTCTCGATCACGGGCCGGCGCACCTCCGGGTCGTCGGTGGGTCGCGGTTCGTAGGTGACCGAACTCCCGGCGCCCGTCACCTCGCAGACGATGTCTGCGAACTCGCGGATCGTCACCTCGTTTTCCTGGCCGACGTTCACCACCTCGCCGTCGATGCCCTCGGTCTCCATGAGGGCGCGCAGGCCCCGGACGGTGTCGGACACGTAGCAGAAACTCCGCGTCTGGCTGCCGTCGCCGTGGACGGTGAGTGGGTCGCCCCGGAGCGCCTGGGTGATGAAGTTCGGGACGACGCGCCCGTCGTCGGCGCGCATCCGCGGCCCGTAGGTGTTGAAGATCCGAACCGTCCGCGTGTCGACGCCGTGCTGGGCGCCGTAGGAGACACAGAGCGCCTCGCCGAACCGCTTGGCCTCGTCGTAGCACGCCCGCGGGCCGCGGACGTTGACGTTGCCCCGGTAGCTCTCGTCCTGCGGGTGGACTTCTGGATCGCCGTACACCTCGCTGGTGGAGGCAAAGAGGAGGCGCGCGTCGCAGTCGACGGCGTGATCGAGGAGCATCCGCGTCCCCTCGGCGTTCGTCCGCGCGATGTGGATCGGATCGCTCTCGAAGTCGAGCGGCGACGCCCGCGAGGCCAGTTGGTAGATGTGATCGACCGGCGGGAGGTCCGGGTCGTCGAGCAGGTCCGCCTCGAGGAGGGTAAAGCGCGGGTGGTCGAGGAGGTGCGCCACGTTGCGTCGTCGCCCGGTGCAGAAGTTGTCGAGACAGTACACCCGATGGCCGTCCTCGATCAGACTGTCACACAGGTGGCTGCCGATGAACCCGCCGCCGCCGGCGACGAGGACTGTGTTCGCCATGAGTGCGTAGTGCCCTCGTGTCGGGTTAGTTATACTCAGGCTAGCCCGTTCGGGCGGTTCTCGGCTCCCGCTCGGGGGACCCGTCGCCCGCCGGCGCGCCCGTTCTCGGGCGTTCGGCAGGTCCGGGACCCGGTTCGTCCAGCGGGGGCCCAACCGGTGCCCGCCGAGCGTACGGTCGAGTTTTTGCGCGTCCCTAATCGCCCGACGAGGCGGCCGCTCGACGGCTATGCGGTGTATAACTACGCCGCCGTGGGCGTAGTGTCACACCTGACACACTCGGCCGCGATCGACGGCCGCCCCCTCCGGGGTCGTCGACCGGCCGGTGAGACCACGCCAATGATCCACTTCCCCCGTCCCACTCCCTCCCCCGTCACTCCTCGGCGCGCGGCGCTGTCGAATCGTCACCGGCGTCGGAACGTCCCGCGTCTCCGAACCCCCGGCTCCCTCGGCCCCTCGGTCGCCCCAGCGGGAGGTGTCTGATCGGTGTCGATGGCCATCGCGCACTTCTCGTTTGGCGCGGCGCTCACCGGACTGCTCATCTACGTCCTCCGGCCCGGGATGCGTTACAGCCGATCGGTCGCGCTGCTAGGGGGCATCTGGGCGATGCTCCCGGACGTCCAGCACATCAGTCCCGTCTACCACGAGGAACTCGCCCGATTTCACGACTCGGCCATCGTCGACGTGTTCTGGGGCCACCGCTTCCTGGACCTCGCGGATCCGGGCGACACCGCCGAGGTCGCGGCGGTCGCAGTCGGCTTTCTCTTCCTGGTGTCCGTGCTCCTGGAAACCCACTCTCGGCGCCGCCTCCCCGACCTCGTGGTCGACATCGGCGTCGCCCACGCCGACTTCCCGGCCGTCACCGCGATCCGTCGACTCGCCGCCCTCACGACGCTCGTCGCCGGCGCCGGGATGATCGCGCTGCCCGTCGTCCGCGACGACTACGTCGGCCTCCTGGTCGCCAGCGGGGCGATCCTCGGGCTGACCGGCCTCGGCATCCTCTTCGAGGACGCCGCCCTCCGGCGGCTCTCGGCCGCCGTGATCCCCGAGCCGATCCGGACGGCGACGAAGCTCGTCGTCTCGCTGTTTACCCTGGCGCTCGCCACCGCGCTGCTCTCGACTGTCCCCCAGTGGCGGGAGGTCACCATCGCCTACGGCGCGCTCGGACTGGTGTTGCTCATCCAGCTCATCCGCCTCTGGGCGCCCTCCGGCGTGCTGCGCCGTCGGGTTCGGGCGGTCGAGGCCGACGGGGAGCGCGACCGCCGGCCGCCGGAGGCGTGACCCACCGCCCGGCCTCCCGTCGATCGTCCGTTCCTCCCGGCCGCCTCCGGCGTCGCCCGCCGCACGCGCCGTCCGACGGCGGGTTCGGCGGCCCATAACCATACCCGCCGGTCCCCTACCGGATCCCGAATGGACACACACGAGACGGCGGCCGGGCGCGACTCGGCGTCGGCGCGACTCATCCGACACGTCGACCTCGCGGGGACGGTCGCCGCGACGGTGCTGACGCTCGGGGTCGTCTTCCTCCCGGTCGTCCGCGAGACGGCGATCCGGCCGATCGTCGCCTTCGCGTTCGTCCTCTTCGTCCCCGGCTACGCCCTTCTTGCCGCCCTCTTCCCGGCGTCTCCCCTCGGCGGTTCCGGGGGCGGAGCGGCGCGCCGGGACGGCCACCTCGACCCGCTGGAACGGCTGGTGCTGTCCGGCGCCGCCAGCGTCGTGCTGGTGATCCTCGCCAGCGTCGGGCTGTTCACGCTGGGCACCGGCCTCCGGCCCGTCCCGATCGCGGTGGCCCTCACCCTGCTGACGCTGGCGTTCGTCGCGGCGGCCGGCTGGCAGCGGCGCACCATCGGGCGGAGGGA
>Ga0207718_100424_pt1 | contig 39664 bp, 30 predicted proteins | sample A23M2SouthBayCA_FD_187749 | JGI IMG/M metagenome (GOLD analysis project Ga0207718, IMG submission 187749) | Aerobic enrichment media microbial communities from Eden Landing Ponds, California, USA - A23 M2 (SPAdes) | ecosystem: Environmental > Aquatic > Marine > Unclassified | place: Emeryville... | reverse complement strand
CGGGAGTCACGTCACCCCGTGCGGTGCCGTCGTTGTCACCTGCTACGTCCGTCGCGGTCGTGCCAGCGTCCTCGTCGAGCGGCCAGTAGGCGACGAGGTTCGAGCCGCCGCGGTCGAACGGCGGGGTACCGAGGCCGACGGTGTCGCTCGTGTGGTCTCCGAAGCTGTCGTGGACGACGCTCTCGGCGCTGACTGAACCGTCCCAGTCGGCTGTCGACGCCCAGCGGACCTGCTGGCGGTCCCGCGAGAGCGCGCTCGCGGGGATCACCTGTCGACCGACGCCCGGTCCCTCGTACTCGACAGAGAGGTCTTCGAAGCCGGTGTGTTCGAACATCGTCACCGTGATCGGGTGTTTCCCCGCTTCGAGAGCGACTTCGCCGCTCTGGGTGGTCGAGCTATGCAGGCCGTCGTTGTTCACGACGCGCTCGCCGTCGACGAACAGCCGGCTCCCGTCGTCGGAGGTCGTGTAGAAGGTGTACTCCCCGGTCTGTGGGACCTCGACGTAGCCGGTGAATCGGAAGCCGTAGTTGTCCCCGCGGTGGGCGGGGTCGAGGTCGAACTGATCGGTCGTCCCGTTGCGGACGATGGCCGACGACTGGAGGTCGCTGAGCGCGTCGACCGTCCCAGCCTCGTAGTAGCTGTAGGCCAGCCCGCTGGTCGTGTCGCTGGGGTTCGCTGGCGGGTTCGGATCGGTGGCACTCGCAGTTCGCGTGACAGTGGTCTCGTTGCCAGCGTCGTCGACGACGGTCAGCGTCACGTCGTAGTCGCTCTCGCTAGCGTACGTGTGTGAGACGGTCGGGCCGGTCGTCGTGGTGGTCGTGCCGTCACCGAAGGCCCACTCGTAGCTCGTGATGGTGGCGCTCCCGGTCGCGCTCGACCCGCTGGCGTCGAACGAGCAGGACAGCCCTCCACAGCTGGGCGCGAACTCGGCCAGCGGCGTCGACTCGCGTGAGAGGTTCGCCGCGGTGATCGACCGCTTGCCGAAGGAGGGACCCGCCCAGCGCACGTCCAGCACCTCGACGCCGGTGTGCTCGAAGTACGTCACGGTGACGTTGTGGTAGCCGGGCTGGAGGTCGATGGTGCCCGACGCCTCGGTGGCCGGGTGGAGGCCGCCGTTGTCGACGACGCGCTGGCCGCCGACGTACAGGCGACTCCCGTCGTCCGAATCGGTGTAGAAAGTGTAGGTCCCTGTCTCGGTGACGTTGACGTAGCCCGTGAAGCGATACGCGACGTTGTCGCCCCGGTCCCGGCCCGAGATGTCGAACGTCGAGACGTTGCTGACGCGCTTTGGCGTCGCCGACCCGAAGGCCGGGAGGCTGGTGTAGGTGCCTTCGTAGTACTCGGCGGTCACGCCCGGCACCACGTCCGACGGTCCGTCCGGCGACCGCGCCGTCGTCACCCAGACGGTTCGGGTCGTCGTGTCGGTCGCACCGCTGTCGTCGGTGACGGTCACCTCGACGGTGTACCGCCCCGCCGAGGCGTAGCTGTGGGTGACCGTCTGCCCGGTCGCGGTCGCCCCGTCACCGAGGTCCCACTCGTAGCTCGTGATCGAGCCGTCGGGATCGCTCGCGCTTCTGGCGTCGAGCGTGACCGTCGCCCCGGGGTCGGGCGTGTCCGGCGACGTGGTGAACCGCGCCGTCGGTTCGCGGTTGCCGTCTGGAATCGTCACGTCGACGGTCGCCCGCGCCAGTACCTCGTTTTCTGCCGTGTCGACGACGAGGATCGTTGCCCGGTCGCCACTGATGCCGTGGGCGCGCTCGAACCGCTCGCCGGGTTCGAAGCGGTCGTCGCCGTCGCCCGTGACGTTGGCCGCGTCGATCTGGTATCTGGTCTCGCCGGCGCTATCGCGGACGATCACGACCGCATCGGCCATCGCGACGGCGTCACCGCCGCGGTGTTCGACCGAGAGGTTCGCCGTCGTCGCGTCGATGCCCAGATCGGCCAGCGGCGCGGCGCTCCCGCCCGCGCCGCCACCACCGCCGAGGCCGAGGATCACGGCGCTGGACCCGCCGACCGTGACGACTACGACACCCACGAGTAAGATGACGCCGATAGACTCCGACTGGGCGCGGTCCGTGGTACTGGCCACTCGCTCGTGACGACGGCGTTCGGACACATGACCGTTGCCCGCCGAGTATCAGACTCGAAACTCAACCGTTGTACTGGACGGTCTGGCGCGCGGCCTCGACGCCGTTCCCATCATAGAGGATGACACGAACCCGATCTGCCTGTCCTGCACCTTTGACCGTTTCGGTCTGGGATTGACCGCTGTTGACCTGTGTCAGACCAGTCGAATCCCGTTCTGACCCGTCAGGCTCCAACGAGATCACTTCGACCTGTGCGTTGGAATCGGTCGTGTCGATCTCGAAAGTCACGTCAATGTTGTTCCCAGAACCGGCGGGAGTAGGGCTTACACTGACGATGTTGTACGTGTCTGACGTGTCCGAGAGGCTCTCCCAGTCGTAGTTGCCGTCGGTGTCGTAGCCGGTGACGATCACGGTGTACGTCTCGCCGCCCTGAACGGTCCCGCTGATCGTGATCTGTCCCGGCTGGATCTGCTGGCCGCTCCCGGTTCGTGTCGCCGTAGCGACGACCGCTCCGCTACTGTCGAAGACCACGTACTCCAGCCGATCCATGTCGGTGTCGCCGTCCTGGTCCTGTCCCTGAGCCTGCACCGTAAACTCGTCTTGTGGGTTGTCGGCCTCGAAGTTGCTGACGCCAACTTGGACGGCGGTCTGGGAGTTGCCCGCGGTCGTCCCGTCGGCCGTGTCGATCAGTTCCCGCTGATCGACGACGGCACCGTTGGCGTCGCGGACGACGATCACGGGCCGATAGGGGGTGTTGAGGCCGCCACCACCGGGCGTGATCACGCGGTCGTCGGTCTGTGACAGTCCCGTCTGGACCTCGGTCGCACCGTTGTTGTCGTTGATGCTCACCACGCCGGCGACGACATCCCTGAAGCTCCCCGAACCGACGGCGTAGTCGAAGCGGTAGCGCGGGCCGGCGGAGTTACTGCTCCGGTCCTGTATCGTCGACGAAGTGAACTGTGCACTCCCCCCGTCGCCGAGATCGGTGTTCCCGGCAGGATCGCTCCCGTCAGGCGTGTCGCTGATCGTCTCGGAGGTGACGACGCGCTCGACGCCGTTGACCGTGTAGACGACATCGAAGGTGATGTCGTAGGTCGTCTCGGTCCCGTAGTTGTTGGTGTACTGCGCGCCGGCGCGGGTCGTGGTGTTCTGATACGTCTGGCTGGCGGAACTGTCGCTGGGATGGATAAACGAAGTCTCGACGCGGGTGAACGAACTGTTGGTATTCGAGACATCGTACGACCCGATCAGCCGTGGCCGGTCTTGCGCGTCGTCGCTCAGATCGTCGACGCGCGTCGAGAGCGTCGGCACTAGGAACGATTCACCGAACGTCGTACTCGCGGTCCCGGCGTCACCGCGGCTGAAGCCGACCTCGTACGGTGCGGCGTCCATCGTCCCCGTATTGACACCGCTCACATCGATCTCGACGAGGGTGTTGGCCGCGATACCGCTACTGTCTGCTCGCAGTCGGATCGACGCGTTGTCGCTGTTCTGGTCCGTGTACGAGGCGTCCGCGACGTTGATGTTCACGTTGCTGTTGCCGATGCTGCCCTGGTAGTTCACGTCGCCGCTGGACTGCGGATCGACCAGACTGATACTGATCTCCTCGCCCGCCGGGACCGGCGTCGTCGGTTCGAACTGGATCGTCTGGGTCTGGCTATTCGTGTTCGCATCGAGGTCGTCGGCGGCGAGGTTCGTCAGTTCGGAGCCACCGGTGTTCTGCCCGACCGAGAAGGCAGCCGTCGCGGTCGCGCCCGAGTCCGCGCGCGTGAAGGTCACATCGTATGGGTCCGTCTGCTGGGCGTCGCTCCCGGTCTTGATCGAGTTCACCCACACGCGGACCTGCTGGCCCGCCGAGACCCCGCCCGACGGCGCGCGCCACGTGACCGTCGCCGTGTCGGCGTTCTTGTTCTTGTTGGGGACCGACCCGATGGTCGTGCCGGCGCTGCCCTGATAGTCGACCTGCCGGGGCGAGACCTGCTGGGGGTCGTCCAGCGTGATCGTCACGTCGGTGTCACCCGGGATGTCGGCGTCGGGCGTGAAGGTGAACGACTGGTTCTGCCCCATCGTCGACGGGAGGAGGTTCACCGCGCCGACATCTTGGAAGCCACCGGTCGCACCACTGACGGAGACGGTGCGGGTCGTGGTGTTCGTCTCGCCGCCGTCGTCGGTCACGGTGAGCGTCACGTCGTAGCTCCCGGCCGATCCGTAGTCGTTAGTTGCAGTCCGACCGTTTGCCGTCGAACCGTCGCCGAACTCCCAGTCGTAGCTACTGATCGAGCCATCAGGGTCGTCGGCGCGGGCGGCGTCGAAGCTCACCGTGTCGGCGGTCGTCGGGTTCGTCGGGCTGTCTCGGAAGTCCGCGATCGGGTCCTGGTTCAGGTCCGCGACGCGGTCCTCGACTGCGAGCCCCACGAGCGTGACGTCGTCGACCTGCCACTCGTCGGTCGCTGTCGTCGCTCCCTGTCGGAAGCGCAGCGCGAAGTCGTCGTGGCTGGCGTTGGCCACGTTCTCGATTGTCGCTCGACGGACGGACGAGACGGGGAGTCCACTGTCGGCCCTCGAGGAGACGTTATCGACGGTCACCCACGAGCCGTCAGCCGCCCGATACTGCACGTAGAGATTCTCGCCCGGGTCGTAGCCGCCCGATCCCGGCACGTCCGGATCGTCGACGCTGCTTGGCTCGCGGGCGACGTAGGTGATCGAGAGGCCGTCGTAGTCGCTCGTGTTCAGCGAGTAGTTCAGTTCGACCGCCCGATCACCGGCGCTGGCACCACTCGAACCGTTGATGTAGGCGATCCGAGAGCCGTCTGGGGCGCTGCCGATGTTCTTGATCCCTGCCGCGCCCGCTCCGGGATTGTCCGAATCGTTGTAGTACCAGCCGTTTGCGACGAGCGTTTCGCTGGGGTCCTCGAACGACTCCGCGAGGACTCGGTCGACGGTGACGTTGACCCGGTCGCCGGTCGCGTCGGTCGTCGTGTACGCGCGGAGGTATCCGTCGCCCTGCCAGCGGATCGCCGTCTGGTTGTACCCGCTGGCGTCGGTCCGGCCGGTTTCGTTCGTGAACGTCGCCACTGTCGAGTCGTTGACCGCGTAATCGACCTCGGCGTTGGCGACCGGCGGGCCGCCGTCGGTCGCCTGCATTCGGAAGGGTACGCTCGGACCGGTCCCCGCTGGGAGTTGCTCGCTCGCGACGCGCTCGCTGCTGTATGGCGGGCGATTCCACTGGGTCGTGTAGACGCCGCCACCGCCGCCACCGCTGGCCGGCGGCGGGGACTGGACGCGGACCTGCATCGTCACGTTCTGAGGCGTCGACGCGTCGAACGGGGTCCCGGGGTCGGTGACGACGCTGAAGTCCAGGTCGACCCACTGGCCGCCCGTGACCCCGGTGCTGTCGTAGGTGAACGTGACCGCGCCGTCCTCGTCGGTCCGGGCTTGCTGGGGCGAGAGTGCCCCCGTTCCCGTCGAGGCGTTGACCTGCGCGTCCGCGATGGGATTGTTGTACGCGTCACGAACTTCCAGCGTGACCGTCGTCGTGTCGTCGACATCGAGCAGCGTACCGTTGCCGACCACGTCAGTCAGATATGCCCGCTGCTCGTCGGTCACGTCTGTGCCGACGCCGACCTTCGTCATCCGCAGGCGGTAGTCGACGCCGGGTTCGAGTTCGATCCAGAGTCGGTCGAACGGCGAGCCGCTGATCGTGTCGACGCCGTGGTCGACGACGTGCCCGCCGTTCTCGTCGAGTTGGGCGTCGAGCAGCGTCGTCCAGCGAGACTTGGGTAGCTGCGTGGCCACGGCGAGGGTCACGTTCTCCGTGGCCGAGGCGTTCGACACCGAGACGGTCGTCGTCGACGTACTCACCGGCTGGAGATCCAGACTCGTCGATCCGGTGCGGGTCTGGCTCAGCGACCCGTTGACCGTCACGAGACTGATCCGCTCGTCGTCGATCAGCGTCTGGCCCGATGCGGTGAGGTTCGACGCGCGGAACTGATTGTAGAGGACGGACTGCTCGTACACCGTCTGTGGCGCGCCGCCGTAGACGTTGTAGTTCGGCTGATAGACGAGTGCCCCGGTGTTGTACGACCGCTCGGTACCGTTCCAGAAGTCGCCGGTCTCACCGGTGGCCTCGGCGTTGGCGAGCGTGAGGTTGACAGCCGTCGGCCCAGTCCCGGCCGTCCTGATCGTCCCCGAGGGCGGGCCGGGGTTGACGGCGACGAGCCGACCGGGATACTGCGTGCCAAGTATCAGCGAGACAGAACTAGTCGAGGGTTCGCCGTGGATCGACACCAGTTCGTTGCGCAGGTCCTGCATCTGGTTGCGGATCTGCTCGTTGTGGTTGAACTCTATCGCGCGGTTCTGGTTGGGGACGACGAACGCCTGATAGCTGGAGAAGGCGATGACGAGGACGGCAAAGAGTAGCACCGCTCCGATCTGCACCGACTGGGCGCGCTCGTCGTCCCGGAGTCGCATTGGCTGTCCTTGTCAGTACCCAGTGAAAAAGCTATCCGCAGGAATGATCCAAACGATAACGACTACTCGCCGTCCTCGTCTTCCTCGACGACCTCGGGGTCGCTCATCGCCGTCTGGAGACTATCGAGCCCGTTGGCCCACTCCGAGACCAGCCCGTACTCCAGATCGGCCGCCGCCTCCACGTCGAGTTCCTCGCCGTCGATGATCAGCGTCCCGGCCTGCACGCAGTAGCCAAGCGCCGCGTCCAGGTCTTCCTCGGCCTCGGCCTCCGAGGCCGCTTCGAGGTACTCGAGGACGGTCCCCTCTTCTGCCGGCCCCTCGGCGACGTACTCCTCTGCCGCGTAGAAGACACAGACCAGCGAGGTCTGGACACCGTCGATCAACATCAGTTTCTCCTCGTCGTCGAGGTCGACCTCGGCGAGGACGATCTCGCGGATGTCCTCGAGCTCCTCGAGCGCAGGCTCTCGATCCAGCAGATCGTCGTCGTAATCGGTGATGATCTTCGCGACAGCGATCGCTGCATCGTCCTGCAGATTCAACAGCAGGCGCGCCGAATCTTCGTTCTCGGGGTCGATCTCCTCTTCGTCGAGGCGGTCGATCCAGTTTTGCCACCGTTCGTCAGTGTAGTACTCCCCCGGTGGAGTGCTCATATCCCTCCCTACACATGGCCGGGGATAGTACTTTCGACCCCTACTCCCCCTGCCTACGTGAGTACTGTCCGGTCGCTCGGCGCTCCCACGGTGATGAGACACCTTTTTGAGCGATCGCGTTCCGCGCTGAGATATGGCATCCCATCGCGCTATCGACTACTCGACGTGGACGAAACGATCCTTCCTGTTCGGTGCCGGACTGTTCGCGCTGGCAGCAGTGATCGAACTCCTCGCACACGCGTTCGTCGGTCAACTGCCGGGCTGGGAGGAGACGCTCCTGCTCGACGCCGAGATTCTGGGCGTCCTGATCGCGCTGATCGCGCCGATCGTCTTCGGGATCGTCCTCCCGCTGACGGAGTGAGTTGCCGGAGGCCCACGCCACGACCCCAACTGCGTTCGGAGAACTGTTTGGACAGTCATTTATTGGACCGCACAGAATCGCCAGGTATGGCAGCACCACGAATCCTGATTCTGGGCCCGCCAGGCGCAGGCAAGGGCACACAGTCGAGCAACATCGCCGAGGCCTACGGCGTCGAACACGTCACGACCGGTGACGCGCTCCGTGGCAACAAGGAGATGGACATCTCCGACATGGACACGGAGTACGACACGCCGGGCGCGTACATGGACGCCGGCGACCTCGTCCCCGACAAGGTCGTCAACGCCATCGTCGACGAAGCGCTGAGCCAGGCCGACGGCTTCGTGCTGGACGGCTACCCGCGCAACCTCGACCAAGCCGAGGAACTCGAAGACATGACCGATCTGGACGTGATCCTCTCGCTGGACGTGAGCCGCGAGGAACTCGTCGACCGCCTGACCGGCCGCCGGGTGTGTGACGACTGTGGCGCGAACTACCACGTCGAGTTCAGCCCGCCCGAGGAGGACGGTGTCTGCGACGACTGTGGCGGCGACCTGATCCAGCGCGACGACGACAACGAGGAGTCCGTCCGGAACCGTCTGGACGTGTTCGACGAGAACACCCAGCCCGTGATCGCCCACTACGAGGACGACGACGCCTTCGTCGCCATCGACGGCGAACAGACCCCCGACGAGGTCTGGGCCGACATCGAGGCGGCCATCGACGCACGCGTCGAGTAAAACGTTGATAAGGACTCGCCGCTCTACACTACAACAAGAATGGCACGCACCGCTCAGAAAGTAGAGTCACTCGCCAGCGAGGGCGAGGACATGACCGAGGCACTCGCCACCGTCCTCGCCGTCGCCGAGGAGCAGGGGACGGTCTCGTGGGCCGACGTGAGCGACGACCTCACGAGCGGCCAGTGGGGCCGGCTCATCGAGAAGGGGCTGCTCGTCGACGCCGACGGCGCGTTCGTCCTCGACGACCCCGACGGCGTCCGCGAGGCACTGGACGACACCGACCCCGACGCCGTCGCCAGCGCGTCGACGAGTACTGGCAGCGACGACGACGGCGGTGACAGCGAGATCAACTGGACGGCCTACGACAAGGGCGCAGCGGTCGTGACGCTCGTCTTCTTCGTCGGCTACGCACAGCAGGACGTTCGCAACGTCGTCGGCTCGACGCTCGACGTCGTCCTCGGGCCGCTCAACGACGTGCTCCCCTTCTACATCGTCATCCTCGTGCTGGCGATCATGACCGGCCTCTGGTCGACGATCCTGCAGGACAACCTGATGAACTCCGAAGTGATGGGCGAAGTCCAGGAGAAGATGCAGGACCTCCAGGAACGACGCGAGGCCGCCAAGGAACGAGGCGACGACGAAGCGCTCGACCGCATCCAGCAAGAGCAGATGGACGCGATGGGTGACCAGCTGGGCATGTTCAAGGCCCAGTTCCGCCCGATGGTCTGGATCATGCTGCTGACGATCCCCGCGTTCCTCTGGATGTACTGGATGATCCGCGACGGCCACATCGAGGCCGCCGAGACCGTGATGGTCATGCCCCTGACGGGGCCGGTCAGCGACTGGCAGGCCGGCGGCATCGGCCCAATGCCGGCCTGGATCGTCTGGTACTTCCTGTGCTCGCTCGGGTTCAGCCAGATCCTCCGGAAGGCGCTGAACGTCCAGACCTCGCCGACCGGATAGGCCCCGCGAACCACCCGGTTCGCAGCCGAAAACAGACAACCTCTTTATTCGGGACCTCACCAGTAGAGACATGTTGATCACCGTCTCCGGACCGGCGGGCAGCGGCAAGAGCACCCTCGCCGCGAACCTCGCCGACGCGCTCGGATACGACCACGTCAGCGGCGGCGACATCTTCCGCTCGCTGGCCGAGGAACGCGGCGTTTCTCTGGTCGAACTGAACGAGCAGGCCGAGACCGACGACCAGATCGACCGCGATCTGGACCGCCGTCTCCGTTCGACCGCCCGCGACGAGGAAGACCTCGTGCTGGAATCCCGACTCGCCGGCTGGATGGCCGGCGACTACGCCGATCTCAAGCTCTGGCTGGACGCGCCCCTGGACGTACGCGCCGCCCGGATCGCCGACCGCGAGGAGAAATCCGTCGCCGAAGCCCGCGAGGAGACCCAGGCCCGCGCCGACAGCGAGGCCCTGCGCTACCAGGAGTACTACGGCATCGACATCGAGGACCGGTCGATCTACGACCTCGCCGTGAACACCGCCCGCTGGGACGAGGCGGGCGTCCTCGACCTGATCACCGCCGCCGTCGAGAGCTACGACACCGACGGCGACGAGGGGAAAGCACCGACTGTCGGCGTCGCCTACGAGTTCTAAAATGGTTCGTGGCCCGCCCGAGGATCGTGCGCCCGCCGACCTGCTCGACTTTGGCGTCGTCAACCTCGACAAACCGCCCGGCCCCTCGGCTCATCAGGTCGCCGGCTGGGTCCGCGACGCCGTCGACGACGCCTTCGAGCGGGCCGGCGTCGACCGCGAACTCGGCCGGGTCGCCCACGGCGGGACGCTCGACCCGAAGGTGACGGGCTGTCTGCCCATCCTGCTCGGCGACGCCGGCCGCGCCGCCCGCGTGTTCGACGACGCCGTCAAGGAGTACGTCACCATCCTCGAACTCCACGACCACGCACCGCCGGACTTCGAGAGCGTGGTTGCGGAGTTCGAGGGCGACATCTACCAGAAGCCGCCGCGCAAGAGCGCCGTGAAACGTCGCCTGCGCGCCCGGACGATCCACGACCTGGACGTGCTGGAACGCCACGACCGCCGCGCACTCCTCCGGGTGCGCTGTGACTCGGGCACCTACGTTCGAAAGCTCTGTCACGACATCGGGCTGGCGCTGGGCACGGGCGCACACATGGGGGAACTCCGCCGGACCGCCACCGGCGACTTCGACGACCGCGACCTCGTGACCATGGAGGACCTCGTCGACGCGCTGGCCGAGTGGGCCGATAACGGCGACGCGACGTGGCTCCGCGAGACCGTCGACCCCGCCGAGCGCGCTCTCTCCGGGTACCCGACCGTGACTATCGCCCCCAGCGCCGCCGCCGAAGTCGCCACCGGCGCGCCCGTCTACGCCCCCGGCGTGATCGAGAGTGAAGGGCAGCAGCGCGACGACGTGCTGTGTGTCACGCCCGACGGATCTGCGGTGTGTCTGGGCCGATTGGTGAGCGATCCCGACGCCGAGTCCGGTGTCGTGGTCGAACTGGAGCGCGTGCTGGTCTGAGAACTATTTTCGACGTTTAGTAGCTGACATTCACAGTTCGACCGAACAACCGCACTGGGTGGACTGAAAGGGGCCGGTCGCTCGACGATCGAGACGACGCAAGCACGCGAGCGACGCGAGCGCGCACAGCGAGTCGCAGTCGTCGAGCGACCGGGGGCTTTCTGGCTGGTTACAATCACACCTCCTGTCGCCTTCTCACTCACTCCTTCTCGTGCTAGCGACCCCAGACGAACACTCCCACACGTAAGCTGGAAGCGTAGCCCTTAATTAGGGGACCCTCCTCTCCCCAATTGCGGGACCGTGGGGTAGCGGTATCCTCTGCCGATGGGGTCGGTAGGACCTGAGTTCGAATCTCGGCGGTCCCACTTTTCACGAAGTGAAAATGGGAGCACGGAAGACGAACGCAGCGAGTCTTCTGGCGGTCCCACTTCATTTTCAACGAACGACATCCGAAAGCGATAGCCATCGCATCGTCGAGACGGGAGTCTCACTCAGCGTGTTCTCGTCGCCGTAACGCTGCCCCACAGCAGTCCGAGCGGTACTGCTCGTACTCGCGGACGAACGGGCAGTCGCGGTATCGGCGAGCGACGACGCGGTCGCACTGCTCGCAGACGAAGCGCCACCGGGCGTCGGCGAAGGTCCGACAGTGGACTTCAGTGTCGACCTCACGGGCACGGCGTTTGAACGCGGGGCCGTGGCCGGTCGTGCCCGAGTGCTGGTACTGTTCGACGTGGACCAGTTCGTGGCGCAGCGTCGACGCCCACTCGGCGCGTGAGAACTCGCAGAATGCGTCCCACGTGAGCGACATGGTACAGGGGAGCGGGCGACCGTCCGACCCCGTGACGGCGTCCCAGTCGAACGGCTCGCCAACAGCCGCGCCGTCCAGTCGCGGGCGTTTGACCGCCGCGGCTCGGCGGCGGGCCCGCGTCGACACCGCCCACTCGACGAGGTCTAAGCGCACGTCCAGCAGCCACTCGCGGCGTGCGTGCTTGCAGTAGGCCCGCGACCACGCGAGCAGGTCGTCGTGGTCGTCGATGGCGTCGAACGCGAGCGGCACGTCCATCGACAGAGGGTGGTGGGGCAAAGAGTTTGAAGGGTGTGGTCCCGGCGAGGGGGGTAGCTATCTTCGGCCCTGGCCACACGCCCTCGACTGCTCGATCATTCCTGCCGTCGAGCGAGCGTCAGCGTCCCGAGCACCAGCGCGAGTGCCGTGAGGGCGACGCCAAAGCCGGGTCCGGCACCGTTCGTCGTCTCGGTCGTGTTCGGGCTGGCGGCAGCACCACCGTCGGCGGTCGTCTCGACCGGCGTTCCCGTCACCGACGCCGTGGTCGACGGCGTCACGGCGTCCGTGTCGGTCGCGGTTGCCGTCCGGGTCGTTGTCGCGTTCGGCGTGGTGGTCGCGGTCGCCCTCTCGGTCGCGGTGGCCGTCGTCGTCTCGTTCGCGGTGGCCGTCGTCGTCTCGATGGCTGTTTCAGTCGCGGTAGGCGTCGCCGTCTCGGTCGCGGTAGGCGTCGCCGTCTCGGTCGCAGTAGGCGTCGCCGTCTCGGTCGCGGTAGGCGTCGCCGTCTCGGTCGCGGTAGGCGTCGCCGTCTCGTTGGGGGTCGGGGTCGGCGTGTTGGGCCACCCGAGTCCCGCCGTACCGCCCGAACCGCCACTGCTGGCGTCGGTCGAGAGTCGGTAGAGCGTTCCGTGGCTGGTGCCGACAAAGGCCGCGTCGGCCGTGAGCGCGGCGGGCGAGACGAGTCGGCCGTCGAGGGATTCGGACCACTGTTGCTCGCCGTCGGCGAGCGCGAGGCCGTGGACGCTCCCGTCGTCGGTCGACACCAGCACGGTGTCGTTGGCGACCGAGACGTGGACGCCGAGTTGGTTCCGGGTGGGCACGGTCACCGACTCCGACCAGCGCTGGACGCGCTGGCCGCTGGCAGCATCGAAGGCCGAGAGCTGCCCGTCGCGCGTGCCGGCGACGACGACCCCGTCGTCGGTGACGGCGGGTCGCCAGACGATGCCGGCGCTCATCGTCTCGGTCCACTCGGGCATACCGGTGAGATCGAAGGCGGCGAGGGTGCCGTCACCGGCACCCGCGTACACCGTCGAGCCGTTGACGACCGGGGACGTGACGCGACCGTCACCGACGGGAACCGTCCAGTCGGCCGCGCCGTCGTCGCGGTCGACCGCGTGGAGCGTCCCGCTGCGGTCGCCGAGGAACACGGTGCCCTTGGCGACGGCCGGCGTCGAAGTGGAGGTGGCGGCGTCGGTCTGGTAGGTCCAGTCGACGTTGCCGTCGACGCCGATCGCCGACAGCGTGCCGGCGTTGGAGGCGACGAACACCTGGCCGGCGTCGACGGTCGGCGAACTGTACACCGAGCCCGCGAGGTCGCGCGACCACGTCTCGCCCCCGTCGTCCTGTGCCAGTTTCACGAGCGAGGAGTCGGTCGCGACGTAGAGCTGATTCCCGTCCAGCGCCGGGGAGCCGTACACCCGGTCACCCAGATCGGTCGTCCACGCGACAGAGCCGTCGACGTACTTCAGGACGGTCGTCCCGTTGGCGACGTACACCGCGCCGTCGGTGTCGACGACGGGGCCGCCGGCGATGTCACCGCCCGGTGTCGCGTAGCTGTCGATGGCGACCGTATCGAAGCCGGCGGCCTCGGCGCTCCCGGTGTTCGTGTCCGAGCCACCGAACGAGCCCCAGGGGGCCGCGCCGACGCCGCCGATCGCACCGGCCGTGACGACGGTCAGCACGATCAGTGCCAGCGCCGAACTCGCGAGCAGCGAGCGGGCTCGAGTCATTCGTCCTCACCCCCGTCGCTGCGGGCCATCGCACGGACAGTCCCGTAGTCGACGCGGTCCTCGTCGTCGGTCGGGACCGCCTCCTCGGCGAGATAGGAGCCCGTGAGCCAGTTGTCGACCGCGCCGGCGGTCATCCCGCTCGTGGCGGCCATCGTCACCGCAGACACCGTCGTGGGCGAGGACTCGTTGCCGACGCGGTCAACCGCGACAACGGTGAACTCGTAGCTCGTGTCCGGCGAGCAGTCCGTGACCGTCGCCTGCCGGGACTGGGTCGTCGCAACGGTTCGGTCGCCCTCCCTGACGACGTAGTGATCGAGGTCCTCGTCGGCGGGTGCCGACCACGAGAGCGTGACCGTGCCGACGGTCCGGTCGGCCACGGCGAGGCCACCGACCGACGCCGGACCGGTCGTGTCGGCGCTGAACGCGTGGGTTCGCGTCTGCGACTGTCGACTCGCTCCGGCACGCTCGTAGACGAACGCGTAGTCGACCGTCACGCCGTCGGACAGGCCAGCGATCCGGGCCGACCAGACGCCCTCGTCGCCGTCCATCGCGACGGTCTGTCGGTCGCCGTCGTCGACGGTGTACTGGAGCGAGACGGCGTCGACCGCGCTCTCGGGCGTGAACGCCACGTCGACCGCCTCGTTCGATGGCTGGGTGATCGCGTGACTGTATTCAACGTCGATGGTCGTCGTCGCCGCGACCGGGCTGGTCGGGGCCGAGGTGAAGTCGTCGACGGCGGCGCTGATCTGGAACTCGTAGTCCGTGTTCGGAGCGAGTCCCTCGACGGTCGTGGCAGTCTCCGAGACGGTGACGGTTCGCTCCGTGTCGCCAGTGACTGTGACCCGGTACTCGTCGGGTTCGCCAGCCGCGGGCGTCGCCCACGACAGATCGACGGTCGTGTCGGTCGTCGCGTCGACCGACGGCGACTGCGGTGGCGACAGCTCGAGCGGTTCGCGCACGTCGAGCCAGTCGAACGACCAGTTCCCGATCTCGGTGTCGATTCGGACGACGTACTCACCTGCACTGTCGAAGGTGTACTCGCCGAGGCGGAGCGTCCGCCAGCTTTCCTCACCGCCGGTGACGGGGACGGTCACGTCGGGTGCCAGCGTCTCGCCGTCGATCGAGGCGCTCAGTGCGCCCTCGGTCTCGGCGTTGGCGACGGAAACGTACAGCTCGTAGGTCGCCGCCTCATCGACCGTGACGGTGTACTCCCACCAGCTCCCCTCCACGTCGGGGCCGTCCTCGATGGTCGTGCCCGCGAGCGCGGCCACGCGGTAGCCCCCGCCGCTGTTGGCGAAGATGAACGCCTGTTCGCTGCGGTAGTTGCCAAGCGCCCCGTACAGCCCGTTAGGCGTCCAGCCGTTGGCGAGGAACTGGTTTCGGAACGCCCCCGAGGAGTTGCCCCCGTCGTAGTCGGGGTCGGCGTCGAAGTCCTCGGCCTGGATGCGGGTCGGCGCGGTGCGTTCGCGCTTGAACGGGTACTGATCACCCGCGAACGTCGTCGTCGCGACCGAGTCGCTCGGAGCGGACTCGTTGCCGGCCCCGTCGACCGCGACGACGCTGAACTCGTAGCTCGTACCCGAGGAGAGGCCGATGACGGTGGTACTCGTCTCCAGTCCCGACACCTCGGTCGAGCCGTCGGCCCACTCGACACGGTAGTGGTCGAGACCGGCACCGGTATCGGTCACGCCCTCCCACGAGATGTCGACGCTGTCGTGATAGGTGGCGTCTAGCGTCGCGTCGGGGGTCGGGGGTGCCGTACTGTCGTCGGCGTCGGTTCGGACGAACTGCATCGAGAGGAGCGTGATCCCGCCCTCCTCGATCAGGAGTCGCAGGGTCTGGACGCCGCCGTCGAGTTCGAGCCCGCTGATCGTCTCTGTGTTCGTCGTCGACCAGTCCGTGGTCTGGGGGAGTTCGACGGTCGAGCCGATCGGCTGGTCGTCGAGTTCCAGCGAGAAGCTCCCGCCACCGCCGCCGGTCGATCCGCTGACGTACTGGACCGTCAGATCGTAGATCCCGGCAGCGGTCACGTCGACGGTGTATTCGAGCCACTCGTCGACCATCGTCCAGCCGACGGCGGGGTCGCTCGCGATCGAGTCCACGTCGACGGTCTCGCCGTCGCGCAGGGCGACCGAGCCCTGGTCCCAGTTCGTCGCGTCGCGGTAGGCGACGCCCGGACCGCCCTCGTCGAACTCGGCGGCCCTGACGACGCCGGGGACCTGCGCCGGTCCGTCGCCGTATGGCGTCTGTTCGACGCCCGCGGCCCGCATTCTGACAGTCTCGGTCGCGGGCGCGGACTCGTTGCCGTTGGCGTCGACCGCTGTGACGGCGAACTCGTAGCTCGTGTCCGGTGAGAGGTCGGTGATCGTCTGCGTGGTGTCGGTCACCTGTGTTACCTCGCCGTCGGGGTACGTGCCGGCGTAGACGTTGTAGTGGTCGAAGCCGGCCCAGCCGATGTCCGCGGTCGCGTCCCACTGGAGCGTCGCGGTGGTGCTGCCGCGCCCGACCCACAGCCCCACGGGTCGGGCCGGTGGCTCGGTGTCGGTGTCGTCGAGCGTGATGTCGACGCTCGCGGCCGTCGACTCGTTGAGGCTCTCCCCGAGCGTGACGACCTCGACCGTGTGGTCCAGCGTCGTCACCGGGCCATCGGCGGTCGGATCGGGGGCCGAGGCGACGATCTCGCTGATCTTGTACCAGTTGCCCTTCTGGTCGTCGGTCTCGACGATGCGGAACTTCGTCACGGTCTGGGGCTCGAAGGAGACCGCGACGGTCTGTGCGCCCTCCTTGCCCTCGGCGACCGTCGTCCACGACGTGCCGTCGTACAGTTCGAGGTCGAAGGTGCCGGGCCAGTCGGCACCGGCGTGGTTGATCTCGATCTCGGAGAGTTCGGTCGGTTCGGCCGTCTCGACGAGGACCGAAAAGTCGTTGTCACCCAGCGGCGCGCCGCTGGACCAGGTGCCACCCGACTGGATGGCCGCGCTGGCGTCCTCGACCGTGACGAACTCGGCCGACCAGCCCGAGCGGTCGAGCGCGCCGCTACTGTTCGAGACGGTGAGGCCGTTGATCGCCCACCAGTTGCCCTTCTCTGTCTCGCGCTCGTCGAGTCGGACCTTCGAGATCGAACGCTCCGAGAAGGACACGTCGACGGTCGCCTGCCCGCCGGCCCCCGCTGCGACGGTCTCCCAGCCGCTGTCAGTCAGCACTTCCACGTCCATCGTGCTCGGGAAGTCGGTACCGGCGTGTTCGACCGTGACGCCGTTAGCTGTCTGGGTCCCACCGAGATCGACGACGATTCGCATGTCCGCGTTGTTCATCGTCGGGAACCCGCTCGACCACCCGTCGCCGTTGACGACGCCGGGGGCCGCTTCGCTCGCTGGGAGACTGGCCGTCCACCCGCTCTTGTCGACCGGCGCGGTCGGCACCGGGACGCCGTCGCGGGCGCGCTGTACGTCGATCGAAGCGCTGGTGCCCGAGACGGTTTCGCGCTTCTCGCCGTCGAAGTACACGTCGTAGCCCAGCACCGTCCCCTCGCCGGACGGCGCGTCCCACGACACGTCGACGGAGTGGCTGGTGACGTTCGTCGCGGTGAGGTTCGCCGGTTGGCCGGGGTCGGCTGGCGCGTCGTAGTTGGCCGCCGAGGACTCGTAGGAGAGTCCCGACTCGGCCGTCATGGTGTGGCCGTCCGAGAAGGTGACCGTGATCGGGTCGTCGGCGGGGTTGTCGACGACGTAGGTGCGCTGGTCGCCGTCCTCGAACACCCGGTAGAACGTGGTGTCGGCCGTCACGTCCTGTTCGGTCAACCCGAGATCGGAAAGCGCCGTGACGTACTTGTAGATGTGGGCCGTCGAGTCGCCTTCCGGGTCGATCGGGAGTTCCCCCTGCATCTCCGAGACGGCGTCGTTGGGGTTGGTCATCGCCCGGAAGCCAAGCGCGGCCTGCTGCCAGCCGTCGGGATAGCCGCGCTTGTCGCGCTGGTCGCGGGCCAGCTGGTACTGCTCCCAGACTTTGTCCGAGTACACGCGGTCGCGCCCGAGATACATCGAGTGGCCGCCCATCGGGATCCAGTTGATCCCGAAGGTGTCGATGGGGTTCGCGGGCTGCCAGTAGATACAGCGCCAGAAGCCGTTGCCCCAGGTGTTGGCGGCGAAGGTGAACTCCTCGCCGGTGGCGGCCGGCCGGTCCTGTAGCTGGCCGGGTTCGACGTTGGCTCCCCAATCGTCGGGGTGGGAGTCGCCGTCGGCGTCGAACCAGTACTCCCAGAAGGCGTTGATCTCGTGGGTGTAGAGGAAGACGCCGGTGTCCCGAATCTGCCGGGCGCGTTTGGCCTCGGCCTCGGTGTCGGCCTGCTGGAGGCGGACCTCGCCCCAGCGGATCATCGCGGCGTAGGCACCGATCGCCTCCGAACAGGACTCCTGATTGGCTCCCCAGACGTTGCCCTGGATTCCGCCGGCGTGAGAGTGGCCGACGTAGGGGCTGAAGGTGCGCAGGAACGGGAAGGCGTCACCGGGCGAATCGGCCGGCATCGTCGGGGACACCGGCGTCGGTTCGCCGTCCTGTCCGTTGTTGATCGGGCGGTCCCAGTTGGCGAAGTCCCGCACCATCAGTTCGATCATGTCGCCGTAGTCGTCGGCCCACTGCTCGTCGTAGCGGGCGATGGTGCTCGCGACGTAGATGAAGTAGCCAAACTGGAGGTGATGGTCGTTGAGCGACTGGACCGCGCCGAACTCACCGCCGGGGTAGGTAATCAGCGACCCGATGTCGGTGTGGTAATAGGTGACCTCCGATTCCATGGGGAGGTCGTAGGTCCCGCTGTCGAGCGAGAAGGAGTTGTACTCGGCGTCGAACCACGCCGTCAGGCGCTCGCGGTTCGCGTTCAGGAAGAAGTCCCGAACGTCTGTCATCCCGAGTTTGTCGGCGATGGGGATGACGCCGTCGTTGCGCTTCAGCGGTTTGGCGATCCAGTAGGCCTCGTTGGCCCCGAAGCCGTTGCCGGTCTGGGAGTGTTCGTATGGGCTGTCGTGGTCGCGCAATCGCTGGACGTAGCCCGTGAGTTCCGACTCGTCGACCGAGTCGGTCATCGGCATGCTCGGGAGGATGCCGGGGTAGGTCAGTTCGGTCGTAAAGGACGCTCCCTGGTAGGTCTTCAGCGTCCCGCGGTTCGACCAGTAGGTGTAGGCCATCGTCGCCTGGCCGTCGGCGAGGTTCTTCCACTGGTTCGGGAGCAGCGCCGTCAGCGTGCCACTCGCGGGACTTTCGGGCTTCCGTTCGAGGGCGAAGTCGTAGGTCGTCGAGAGCGAGGACGACGGGGTCCCGTCGCCGTCGGTCTGGTCGTACGTCCAGTCGACGGTGGTGTCGCGGACGACGTTGTACGCGTATCGCCCGAACTCGTCGAGCGTCGACGCGCTGTCGTCGGGGAGGACGGCCAGCGTCAGATACCCCTCACCGGCCAGATCGGAGGTCAGCGTGTCGCCGTCGGTGCCCTCCCACGTCGCCCCCTCGGGCGCGAACAGGCCGTAGTGCTGTGGGTCGGTCCCCTCGACCGTCGGTTCGAGCGTGATCCCGAGCACGTTCCCGCGGTCGGCGAAGACCGTCAGCGACTCGCTGGCGAGTGGCTCGTCGCTCTCGTCGAGCAGACTGATCTCGGCCCCGCCAGCCTCGTACTCTGCGAAGACGAACGGCAGGCCCCGAGTCATCGTCACGTCCATCGGCGTGTCGGTGTCGTCGCCCCAGCGGGCCCGGACGTGCCAGTCGCCGTAGCCGTCGGTCCGGGTGTCGGTCGCCTCGGTCCACGCCGTCGACCCCAGCACGAGGCGTGGGATCGACGCGTAGTCCGCGCCGACGAAGTTGGCGTCCTCGACGGTCTCGCCGTACTCCTCGCTCCCGGGGTTCATCGAGAACGCGCCAGTCCACGTCCGGGGATTGTTGAGCCACAGTCCGCCCGGCACTGGCTGGGCGTAATACGGATAGGGGATCGTCGCCCCGTTGCTGTGGGGTCGCTCGGCGGAGGCGTAGGGGTTCCAACCGAAGTGGACCCCGCTCCACCAGTCGTTCGACGGCAGTGGCGCGTCCACGTTGTCCGTCGTAAAGAGGTGCGGGTCCGACGGCGGCGTCTGCGTGTCGGCGGGTTGCTCCGTGATGTAACTACCCTCGCCGACGCTGACGACGCTCTCGGCTGGGACCGCGCCACCGGTCCCGGTCGCCGCCGTGCCGGTCGCACCGAACAGTCCCGCCGCCCCGAGTCCTTTGATATACGAACGTCTCGACAGGTCGAACCGTGATTCGTTGTCTCGTGTCATAGTTCACACACTGCGTACCGCGGGCTCACGGCTGGCCGGTCGTGACGACACCCATCACTGGGCGATGCCGTCGGGCACCGACAGCTGCGAGCTGAGAGCAGTCAGCGACCGATCACGAGCGTCCCGTCCCACGGAGACACTCCGGCCGACTGCCCACACACCACGCGCGACGGGTGGTTCCCACCGCGTGCTTGCCAACAGTGTCCCTGTTTCACAAACTTAACTATTGCTATTATTCCTGTTAATAAGCCGAAAACAGCGAGAACGCTCCCGAGTGCCTACAGCCCGGTCGGGTGGTCGACGTACGCCGTCTCGACGCCCCAGCCTTCGATCAGATCGGCGAGCGCCCGCACGCCGAAGGTCTCGGTGGCGTAGTGGCCTGCCAGCACGACAGTAATGCCCGCCTCGCGGGCCTCGTGGTAGGCTTTCTGTTTCCCCTCGCCGGTGACGAGCGCGTCGACGCCCGCTGCGACGGCTTCGTCGATCCAGTCGACGCCGCTGCCGGTGACGACGGCGATGTCCTCGATCTCGTCGGGGCCGAAGTCGAGCACCTGGACCGGCTGACCGCCGGTGTCGAGTTCGTCGGCCAGCAGCGACTGGAGGTCGTCGGCAGTGTAAGCGTCGGTAGCGCGGCCCCGCTGGCCGATGTACTCCGGCCCCACCTCGCCGAATGGTTCGCGATCGGTCAGTCCTAGCAGGTCGGCCACGCCCGCGGCGTTGCCCAGTTCCTGCTGGCCGTCCAGCGGGAGGTGTGAGACGTACAGCGCCATCCCGTGCTCGACGAGCGGTGCCATCCGCCGGTAGTGGGACCCGGTCAGGCGCTCCATCCCGCCCCAGACGATCCCGTGGTGTGTCAGGAGCATATCGGCCCCGGCGTCGATAGCTGCCTCGACGGTCGCCTCAGCGGCGTCGACGGCGACCGCGACGTGTTCGATTTCGCCGGTCTCGGGACCGACCTGAATCCCGTTCGGGCTGGCATCGATATCGTCGTAGGCCGCCGTATCTAGTCGCTCGTCGAGACGCTCCGTGAGTGTCTCCAAGTCCATGCTCCCGCCTTCGACGGCCCCCGCCGTATGCCTTCGGTCCGACGACGAGGGACTGTCCAGTGAACGGTGTCGCCGTCAACGGGCCGAAAGCCCTCGGTCCGCTCGGGCGGTCTGTGCCGGATATCCTCGCTTTGCTCGGATAGTGTCGACGCAGACCGCCCGACCGTCCATCGCCCTTTCATCCGCTAGGGTTTAGACTGGTCAACAGCCGAATCCTGGCGGATGAAAGGGCGAGGCGCGGTAGCCAGATCTGCGGCGGCACTATTCGACCGCAGGGAGAATATCCGTCACAGATCTGGCTAGCGTGCCGAGGGCTTTCGGTGCCTGTTTCCATTTCCGCCGACCTCTTATCTGAACAGCACCGAGAAGACCGTGCGATGGGATGACAAGCCGGGACAACAGCAAAGACCGTCCCGCGATTGCGACGGATATGGACCTCGTCGAAGCGACCGAGAACGACACGACGACGCTCGCCGAGTACTGGTACGCGCTGGCGACGGAGATGGAGCAGTACTCGGACCTGAACGAGGTGGCCCACGACGGCCCCGAACCGGCCGAGTCTGGATTCCGGTCGCTCTTCGACGACGACGAGACCACGCCGTACCTGCTCGTCGTCGACGGCGAGACGGTGGGCTTCCTCCTGCTCCGGAAAGGTGATCATCCCTCGCGAGTCCACGACAGCTACGTCCGTCTCGTCGACCTGTACGTCGCCGAGGGACACAGAAACGAGGGCTACGGCGGCGAGGCCATCGAGCAGGTGAAGGCCATCGCCAGCGAGCGCGGCGCGGACTTCCTGAAAGTCTCCTGTGAGTGGGACAACGAGGGCGCGCGGCGGTTCTACGAGGACGAGGGGTTCACCGAGAAGCAGGTGACGTACGTCCAGCAGGTCGAGTGAGTTACTCGCTGGCACTGACTAACTGCCCGTTCTCCTCGTCGAGCAGACCCCGCTCGATAGCGGCGTCGATGATCGCGTCGAACTCCCGGTCGCTGACCTGGTAGGCACTCGTCGCGATCTCGTGAATCTCGGCGCGCTCGACCGGGAACTCGCGGTTCTGGAGGAGCCGCATCACCTTGTTGTACTCCAGTGCCGTCAGCGACGGGCCGTCGTCCGACGACGGCTCCGCGTCGTCCGTCGCCGACTCGTCGCTGGCTGTCGATGTCTCCGTTGCCGCCGACTGGTCGGTGTCGTCGCGCGACTGGCCCGCAGGGTTGGCGTGTGTCGCGGACTGGCCCTCGTCGGTCTCGTCCGAGCGATCAGACGACAGCGGATCGGACTGCGTCGAGCGGTCTCCCGGTCGGCCGGTCGCAGTCTCGGTCTGTCGCTCGGTGCCGGCGGTTGATTGACCGGAGTCGGCCCGTTCGATCGACTCGCCGCGATTGTCGGGATCACGGCTGGCAGCAGATTCTGCTTCGGCCGCTGTCTCGGCATCGTCGTCAGTCCGGTCGGCGTCAGTCGTTTCGCTATCGGAGGCGTCCGCCTCGGGCTCGTCGAGCAGGGGCTCCTCGGGTTCGACCGGCGTCACGTCGTCGACCGCAGACGCCGCCTCGGCGTCGGTCGCACCGACCACGGTCTCGACGACGTTGGCGAGCTTCTGCCGACAGCTCGGGCAGAGTGACACCGCTCGCTGCCGGCCGCTGTCCGGGTCCAGTTGCGGTGGGATCACCTGATAGGGTTCGATCTGTGCGTCGAGGGCAGCCCCACAGAAGTAGCAGGAGGACAGTTGTTCCATGGCCGTCCGTGCGGCGGCTGCACTCTTAAAAACAGTGGCCGGCCGTCACTCGCTGTCAGCATCCGACGCGAGACGGGGGTCGGCATGGGCGAACACGAACGACCGCAGGAGTTTCGCGCCCAGCACCGCAGCCTGTCCGTCGTCGCGGTCGTTGACCTCGACCACGTCGAAGCCGACACTGTGTGGTGCGACTGCGCGAACGACGCGGTGCATCTCTCGCGGGGTGAGCCCGAACGGCTCTTTGGTCCCGGTTCCGGGCGCGAAGCCGGGGTCGGCGGCGTCGATGTCGACCGAGCAGTAGACGCGCTCGTCCTCGAAGTCAGGGTCCCAGTCGGCGACAGCGTCCGGTTCGACGGCGGTCACGTCCGTCTCGGTCGCACGGTCCCACTCGGCTGCAGAGCCGCTGCGAGCGCCCAGGATCACGGCACGGTCGGCCACCGCTAGGGCGTGGCGCGTGACGGTGGCGTGGCTCAGTTCGTTGCCGGCAAAGTCCGCCCGCAGATCGAGGTGGGCGTCGAGACAGCAGAACACGTCGGGCTCTACCGCGCGGACGCCGGCGACTGAGACAGTGTGTTCGCCGCCGACGAGCAGCGGCACCGTTCCGTCGTCGGCGTAGTCCCCGACGAGACCTTCCAGAAAGGTGAGATAGGAGTCCACGTCGTCGGTCGGTCCCACGTCGCCGTGGTCGGCCACGGCGAGGTCGGTGAAGCGCCGATCCGTCCGGTGGTCGTAATCCTCGAACGACTCGGCGTAGTGGCGCACGCGGTCCGGGCCGAATCGCGTCCCGGGCTCGAACGTCGTCGAGGCGTCCAGCGGTGCGCCCACGACGACGTAGTCGGCCGCGTCGGGATCGGAGACCGCGCCGGGAAACATCGTAACGATCCTCGGTTCAGACGATCTTGCGCTGTGCCTCGTACTCGAGGTACTCGATCTCGTCGTCGGGGTTGAGATCCTCGTCCTCGGGGATGCGCATGGTGAAGGTGTCGTAGGTTTCGAGGTCCATGACCTGTGCGTCCTCGCCGGTGACCGAGACGACCTGGCCCTGCTTTCGCTGGATGATCGGCACCCAGATCTTCGCGTCGACCGGCTGAGAGAGCGAGCGCTTCTTGCCGTCGAAGACGCCCTTGCCGTCGATCCGGGCCTTGGCGCTGCCGTGCTTGCCGGGCTTGGCCGTGCTGTAGGACGTGATCTTGCAGGGCGTCTCTTCCATCATCACGTAACTTCCCTCGTCGAGTTCGCGAACTTCGGTCTGCTGTCGTGGCATACGGCTGGATTATCCATGTTCGGGTATAAACGGTTTGGAATCGCCCGTCGCTGCGGTGCCGCATGCTCGGTCAGGCGCTGGCCTCGGCGGGTGGGGTCGTCGCGACCAGTTTGTAGATCGCGTAGCCGCCCCAGATCACCAGTCCGAGCAGGATGATGTAGGATCTGATTTCGAGCGGGACGAGTGCTTCGTGAACGATTGCACCCTCGCTGTCGACCGGGTGGCCGCTCCCCAGCAGCATCTCCAGCAGGCCGATGACGACGACGCCGAGGACGACGAGACCGCCGCCGACGTACGCTGCGATCTTGTCCGCAGTAGTGAGTTGTTCCATGTTTTCTCACCTCCTTAGCCGATCAGGTACCGCAGTTTCGGGTGGTTTCGGACGAAGTCCGACCCGACGAGATACGCGTCGACGCCGAGGACGCGGCCCGCCCCGAGCGTAGCGATCATCGCGAAGATGAGGATGCCGAGTAGTTCGCCAGTGACCAGTCCGTGTGCCCAGCCGCCGGTCTCGCCGTTGATGAAATAAAAGAACAGCATCAGGACCGCCCCGAAGAAGGCCGCGAGCCGAGTCAGGGCACCGAGAATCATCCCGAGACCGATCAGCGTCTGCCCGAGCGGGATCATCACGTTCGTGAACGACAGCAGTATTCCGTCGCTGAACAGCGTGACGAACGGCCCGAGGCTCGTTCCCGCCGCCGCACCGCCGATGAACCAACTGGCGTCGAACGGCCAGCCAGCGAACTTGTCCAGACCGGCATGCAGCAGCCACCACCCGACTGCCAGTCGCATGATCACGAGCCAGTAGGCCAGCCACGGTCCCGAAACGTTCAACGATACGTCCCGACCGAGCAACTGTGTGTGTATCTGTTCCGTCATGTGTGACAACAACCCACACCAATAATTGGCTACATCATAAAATGTTAGGCATAACTTTGAAGTTAGCAATACAGTTGCTCGATGACTACCCACAGTATTGCGGGTGCTTGCTTACCCGTCCTCGTCGGTGCCGTAGGCGCTGGCGTAGCCGGCGTCGCCGCCACCGGAGTCGCGCTCGCGCATGCTCTGGCGGGTGAACTGTGGCTTAGCGCGGATCCCTTTCGACCGGCGGAACGAGTAGGCAGTGACCCCGGCGACTGCGAGTGTGCCGACCCCCGCGACGGCCGTCGCGACGAGCGTCGACTGGGCGTACAGCAACGCCGTCGAGAGCGTGCCACTGGCGAGGAGCATTCCGAGGATCAGCCGGCGAGTCATCCGTTCGAGGACCCTGTCGCTGTCCTCGATGTCGGCCCGGACGTGGAGGTCCTCGCGCTCGATTCGATCGAGTGCCGATTCGAGTTTCGGCGGCACCCGCACCATCGACTCGGCGGCGTCGCGGACCTCGTCGGCCCGGTCCTCGACGTACTGGCGCGCGCCGGCGGTGATGTGACCCTCCTGACTGAGGTAGTCGGTCGCCACGGAGATGAAGTCGAAGTCGGGATCGAGCGTGACACAGACCCCTTCGACGACGGTGGCGACCCGGAGGACGAGCGCCAGATTCGCCGGTAGTCGCAGCGGGAACTCGTAGATTGTGTCCTCGACCTGCTGGATGATCTGCTGGACCCGGTACTGCTCGATGTCCTCGCCGCGGGCGTCTGCGATGGCCAGCTCCATCACGTCGCCCATCACCTGTCGATCCGCTTCTGGTGAGAGGGTCCCCATCTCGATGAGGGCGTCGAGGATCGCCTGGATGTCCTGTGCGGCCACGGCGGCGTAGAAATCGACGATCCGATCCTGCACGAACGGGTCGACCCGGCCCGACATCCCGAAGTCGTAGAACACGAGCGTCCCGTCTGACTGCACTGCGAGATTGCCGGGATGGGGGTCGGCGTGGAAGACGCCGTCGTCGATGATCATCTGGAGGTAACTGCGCTGCAGGGTCTCGGCCAGTTCCGTCCGGTCGATCGAGAGGTCGTCCAGTTCCTCGATGTCGTTGATCTTCGTCCCCGGGACGTACTCCATGGTGAGGACGCGGCTGGTCGAGTGTGTCTCGATCACGCCCGGAATCCTGATCGCGTCGTCGTCGGCGAAGTTCCCCTTGATCTCGGTCAGCATCTCGGCCTCGCGGCCGTAGTCCATCTCCTCGCGGATCGTCTTCGAGAACTCGTCGGCCAACGTTTCCAGGGAGAACGACCGGCTGTCGGCGACGAAGTACATGATCACGGGGAGCGTCCAGCGGATCGCTCGCAGGTCGGCCTCGACCAGATCCTCGATGCCGGGACGGCGAATCTTCACGGCGACGGCCTCGCCGTCGACCTCGGCGCGGTAGACCTGTCCCAGACTCGCCCCGCTGATGGCCTCGTCCTCGAATTCGTCGAACGCCTCGTCGATGGGGCCGAGTTCGGCTTCGAGGACGGCGCTGGCTTCGTCCCACGGGGCCGGCGGGACGCGGTCCTGTAGCTGTGCGAACTCCTCGATGTACTCCGGCGGGACGATGTCCGGCCGGGTCGAGAGGAGCTGTCCGAGTTTGATGAACGTCGGCCCCAGCGTCAACAGCGAGTCGAGCAACCGCTGGGCGCGGTCGCGACGCTGGGCCGGCGAGACCTGTCGAGAGCGCCCGAACAGGAGGAACCGCTTCCTGTCGCGGGCGTAGGACAGCCCCAGCGGTAGAAAGTGGCGAACGACGACGACGAACCGCCAGTATGCACGGAGATTCACCGACCGGCCACCCCGTGATCAGGCGTCCTCGACTGGAATCGTCGTCGGACTCGTTGCACTGGCCTTGGGCAGTCTGAGTTCGAGGACGCCCCGTTCGACCGAGGCCTCGGCCCCCTCGCCCGTGGCGTCCGGGGGCAGCGGGAGTTCGGCGTCGAGAAAGAGCGACCGGTCCTCGTCGACGTACCGGAAGTCGTACCCCACGTCCTTCTCGCGCTGGGCCTCGATCACCAGAGAGCCGCCGTCGACGCTGATATCCACCGTGTCGGCGGTGACACCGGGCAGATCGACGACCAGTAGGTAGGCGTCGTCCGATTCGAGTACGTCGGCGAACACCGAGGCCGGCAGGTCCCCCAGAGCGTCACGAAGGGCTGACATACGCAGGGGTTAGGAATCCGTAGCGAAAAAGCCCGCGGTCGCGGTCAGCGAGACAGTCGTCGGAGCGTACATGTCACTCGACGACCTACGTGCACTATGGGACCGGGTGAGCTAGATGATGTCGACCACGCCATCCTCGCCGCACTCCAGGAGGACGCCCGCAACAACACGAACGCGGCCATCAGCGAGCGGGTCGGCGTCTCACCCAGCACCGTCGGCAAGCGCATCAAACGGCTGGAGGCCGACGGGGTTCTCCGGGGGTACGTTCCCGTGATCGACTACGAACGCGCGGGCTTCCCGCTGCACGTCCTCTTTGTCTGCACGGCGACGATACCGGACCGCGAAGCCCTGACCGAACAACTCCAGTCGGTCGATGGCATCGTCTTCGTCCGGGAGTTGATGACCGGCCAGGAGAACGTCCACATCCAGGCCGTCGGCACGTCGAAAGACGATATTACGGCGATTGCACGGCAGATCGACCGACTGGGGTTCGAGGTGGTCGACGAGGTGCTCATGCGCGACGAGTACGTCCGCCCGTCGGTTCGGTTCACGCGTCAGGCCTGACCGATCGGTCGACGGATCGAAAAACCCGGCGATAGAACGGTTTTACTCGACAGATTCTGAACGAGCGATTGCCATACACTTATTCCACGACATCGACTCTGTTCAGGGACCGATGGAAACACACACGAACACCGACCCGGAACACAGACCGTCCATGCGAGTCGTCGACGCAGTCGCGACGCGGGCGGGCGTCGATCCCGCGTCGCTGTCACCGCCGCTGTACGACGCGATCGATCCGGACGCCCTCGATGCGCTCGTCGAATCCGATCCGAAGGGCCGACAGTCCCCTCCGACCGTCCGATTTCACTACGCTGGATACGCTGTCACTGTCGACGGCGACGGGACGGTCGACGTGTCGTCGACCGACACGAGCGAACTCTCCGGCACGGCCCCACACCGAGTGATCGGTCGCCGCGACGGCAGCGCGGATGCGATGGAATGAGTTATTGCGGAGGGCAGTCGGACTGGTGATATGGTCGAGGACGCCGTCGTCGCCGCAATCGTGGGGGTCGCACAGGGGATACTGGAGTGGCTCCCCGTCTCCAGTGAAGGGAGCGTGGCGATCGTCGTCACCGCCCTCACCGGTGCGACCCCGGCCATCGCCACCCGACTGGCGCTGTTCGTCCACGCCGGGACCGCCCTCTCGGCGCTCGCGTACTACCGGGGAGAGGTCGCGACCGTCCTCGAATCGCTCCGCGGGTGGGCCCCCCGAACTGCCTTCGAGTCCGACACCGCCGACCTCTCCTTCCTCGTGCTGGCGACACTGGCGACCGGGATCACCGGCCTCCCGGCGTATCTCCTGCTCGACGCGCTGGTCTCGGAGTTGACCGGGGGCGCGTTCATCGCGCTGGTCGGTGGCCTGCTCGTCCTGACCGGCCTGCTCCAGCGGTTCGCGACGTGGGTGTCGTTCGACGAACGCGCGACGCCGGACTGGGTCGACGCCCTCCTCGTGGGCGGCCTGCAAGGACTGGCGATCCTGCCGGGCATCTCACGGTCGGGGACCACGGTCAGCGCCCTCCTCTTGCGGGGCCACGAGGGCGAAAGCTCGCTCCGGCTCTCCTTCCTGCTGTCGATCCCCGCGGCGCTGGCGGCCAACGCACTCGTCCTCGTCTCCGATGGCGTCCCCGCAGTGTCACCGACGGCCGCCCTGATCGCACTCGCCGTGAGCGCCGTCGTCGGCTACCTCACCGTCGACGCACTCGTGCGGCTCGTTCGCCGAGTCCCCTTCTGGGCGGTCTGTGTCGGCTTCGGCGGGCTTGCGGTGGTGGGTGGCGGCCTGTTGCTGGTGTGAGACCAGCCGCGTGAAGAACTTATATATCCAAGAGCGACAAGTTCCGGGACAGAGAGCGCGATGAGCGGCGACGAACGGAAACTGGTCGACACGTCGGGGGATTACATGTACGCCGTCAAGAGCGGCACCCCCGTCGACGAGCCACAGTGGCGCTCCTGTCGGCTGGTCATGACCAACAAGCGGCTGGTGCTTGCCAACAATGGCGGCAAGCAGGCCCTGCCTCACTCACAGATCGAGGTGCTCGACGAGTCGGCACTGCCCGAGGGAGTCGACCCCGCCGGCGCGACGCCGCTGCGGATCGGCGACAACGTCGTCCTGTTCGACGCCACCAACATCTCGGACTTCGAACTGGAGTACTGCCGGGCGACGCTGCACGGCACTGTCATCCTCGCGAAACACCCGGCGGTCGTCGGCGGGGTGATCCAGGACGACGCCGGGTGGCGCAAGACCCGCTTCCAGCTCGACGACGACGTGATCCGGCTGGAATTCCCCGATGGCGACGAGACGAGTTTCGCCGTCGACGACGTGGGGACCATCGAGACGAGCGACCAGACGGTGATGGGTGAGTCCCGGACCGTCCTCGAAGTCGAGCACACCGACGAGCAAGACCGCAGCGTCGAGACGTACTTCTCGGGGATGGAGCATCACACGACGGCGCTGCAGTCGCTGTTCGAGCGCGTCATCGAGGAACGCGAAGGCGATTACGAACTCAGCGAGACGGAGAGTCAGGTGTTGATGGCGCTGTACTCGGGCGTCTCGCCGTTCGAGATGGGCGACTTCGTCGGCCTCCCCGCCGACGAGGTCGAGGAGATCTACCAGAAACTGCTCGACGTCGGGGCCGTCGACAAGGTCCGAGTGCGGACGGAAGTCAGCCTGAACGCCCAGGGGCGCAACATGGCCAGCGAAGCGATGAACGAGCAGTAAACAGCTTCTCAGTACGACTCGACTTCGAGACCGGAGATTCGCTCGAAGTGGTCGGTGTTCTTCGTGAGGACCGGTTCGTCGTGGACGACGCCCGTCGCTCCGATGATCTCGTCGCCCGGGTCGTTGAGCGGGGTGCCGTCTGCGGAGAGTGCACCGGCAATCCGACCCGCCTTACGGGCCACATCCGGTGTGACATCGTACACCGCTTTCGTCCTGAGGACGGCGTCGATCTCGTCTCGTTCCTGCTGTGGCGTGTCGACGTAGCCGACGCCCCAGTACAGTTCGTACAACGTCATCGCCGACAATCGTTCGGGGACGCCACTGCGCTCTAGTTCCATCGCTTTCGCCATAGCATCGCCGTCGTTTCTGGCGATATCCTCGACGAACGACGTGTCCAAGATCACGAGTTCCACCGTTCGCTTCGTCGGTTCGCATACTCGTCGTAGGCGTCCGATCGCGCCGACCGGATCGACTCGACATCGTCGTCCGTCAACACACCTGCGAGGTCACTGATCGGTCGCTCCGCCGCGAGGCGCTCGATCGTCTCAGAGAACGATTCTTCCTCCCGTTTCCGGCGTTCCAGCACTTCGTACGCGTCCTCGGTGAGTCGGACGCTCTTGTAGTTCGTTCCCATGTGTATACAGATGTATACAGCCGACATCAAGCTTTCGACGCTGTCGAACAGACAACAGTGGGCCCATTCTCCCGGACAAAAATCGGGGCGGAACTTATATTCCCCAGAGGGAGCAACGTCCCGACAGCAGTCCCGAGACCCGAAATGAGTGATACGGAAAAGAAGATCACGGACACCCGCGGTCAGTACCTGCAGGCAGTCCAGGGCGGGCGCGAACTCAACGACGCCAGCTGGACGGCCTGCCGGATCGTCCTGACTACCCAGCGGCTGGTCCTGCTCGCCGACGGGAAGCGCCAGATCCCGCTGGAGTCGATCGACCGTATCGCCGACCGCCACGACGTGAACCAGGAGAGCGCCAGCGTCTCGGACTACGTCGCGCTCCACATCGGCGAGGACGTGGTGCTAGTCTCGGCCGGTGAGCACGCGGCCTTCGAGACGGACCTGTACCGGGCAGCACTCAACGGCCAGATCATCCTCGTTCAACACCCCGCCGTCGAGGGCGGCGTCGTCCAGGACTCCGAGTGGACGAAAGGCCGGATGAAAGTGACCGACGAGGCGCTCCGGCTGGCGCTGGCCGACGGGCAGGCCGTCGAGGTCGAGCGGGCCGATATCGGCGACCTCGTCATCGAGGACAAGACCGTCTCCGGCGAGGAGCGGACCGTCATCGAGGTCGAGCACACCGACGACGGGATCAGCGTCGAGACCCACCTCGCCGGCGAGGAGTTCCACGCGACCGTCCTGCAGGTGATGCTCGAAGAGAGCGCCGAGCGGAACCGCGCCGACCTCGATCTGTCCAGCACCGAGCGGCGCGTCATCATGGCGCTGCACTCGGGCGTCTCGCCGTTCGACATCCCGAACTTCGTCGGCATCGAGGTCGAGAAGGCCGAGGAGATCTTCGACCGACTGATCGAACTCGACGTGATCAGCGTCGTCCGCGAGCGAACGGAAGTCCAGTTGACGACCAAGGGACGACGGACGGCCGGCGAGAACATCAGCGAGCAGTAGCCAGACCACGCCGTTTTAGCCCTACACACAACACGATCCGACAGTTTCTGTAGATATAATCGAACGAAAACGGTCCCTACGCTGACGAACAGTCACGTGAAAACTGGTAGGAAGGATAAAACGTTCAAACCCCCGCTGCATGAGTGTCGGTATGAGCGTTCAAACTGCCGTCGTCCTCGCCGCCGGCGAAGGGACCCGTCTGCGCCCGCTGACGCGCAATCGGCCCAAACCAATGCTCCCCGCCGCAAACCGTCCGATTCTCGAATACGTCTTCGACGCGCTCGTCGAGGCCGGCATCGACGAGATCGCCGTCGTCGTCGGCTACAAGCGCGACCGCGTCCAGGACCACTTCGGCCCGTCCTATCGCGGCGTCTCGCTGGAGTACGTGACCCAGCACAAGCAACTGGGCAGCGGCCACGCCCTTTTGCAGGCTCGCTCTGCGGTGTCGGGTCCGGTGCTGGTCGTCAACGGCGACCGCCTCATCGACGGAGAGACCGTCCGCTCCGTGATCGACCACTTCGAGACCGACCCCGCGACGCCCGCGCTGGCCGTCCTCGAACGACAGGACGCCAGCCACTACGGCGCGGTCGACCTGCGCGACGGCGATCTGGTCTCGATCGTCGAGAAGCCCGAAACCGACGAGCATCGCCTGATCAACGGCGGTATCTACGCCTTCCCCGAAACGATCTTCGACGAGATCGAAGCGACGCCGCGGGCCGACGGCGAACTCGCGCTGACCGACACCATCGCGCGCCTGATCGACCGCGACCGAGTGCGCGCCGTCGAGACCGACGGGATGTGGGTCGACGCGACCTACCCGTGGGACCTGCTGACGGTCGCCCGCGAGGTGCTGGCCCGCGGCCGCGTGACCGAGACGCCCAGCGATGAGCGGGTCTGGGTCGCCGACTCCGCGCACGTCCACGAGGACGCGACGCTCCAGGGGCCGGTCGTCGTCGGCCCCGACTGCGAGGTCGCCGCCGGCACCGTGCTGGGCCCCCACACAGCACTGGGGGACAACGTCACCGTCGGCGCGAACGCCACCGTCCAGAACTCCGTACTCGACGTGGACACCCGCGTCGACGCCGGCGCGACACTGGTCGACACGATCACCGGCCAGGACGTGACACTCGGCGTCGAGACGGTCGTCCCCGGCGGCCCGGCCGACGTGCAGGTGAACACGGACGTGTTCGAAGATCAGGACCTCGGTGCCGTGTTCGCCGACCGTGCCCGGACGCGAGGCAACGTCTCGGTCTCGCCGGGGACGCTCGTGGGACCATCGGCGACGCTGCACTCGGGGGTCCACGCCTTCGGTCAGATCGACGAGGGCGCGGAGGTGGTCCGCTGATGTGCGGGATCATCGGCTGTGTCGGCCGCCACGACGAGACCCTGGACGTGCTGGTCCACGGCCTCTCGAAACTGGAGTATCGTGGCTACGATTCGGCCGGTGTCGCGCTCGGCGGCGACGGCGCGGTCTCGGTCACCAAGAAAAGCGGCAAGATCGACGATCTGCGCGCGAAACTCGACGAGACGACCATCGGGGGCAGCGTCGGCATCGGCCACACCCGCTGGTCGACCCACGGGCCGCCCACCGACGCCAACGCCCACCCCCATCAGGACTGCACCGGCGACGTGGCCGTCGTCCACAACGGGATCATCGAGAACTACCAGTCGATCCGCGACGAACTCGTCGCGGCGGGCCACTCCTTCCAGTCCGACACCGACACCGAGGTCGTCCCCCACCTGATCGAGGACGCGCTGGCCGACGGGGCCGACCCGATGGCTGCGCTGCGGACGGCCGTCGACCGACTGGAAGGCAGTTTCGCCATCGCTGCCGTCGTCGCCGGCACGGACGCCGTCTTCGTCGCGCGCAACGACTCGCCGCTGGTGCTGGGACTGGACGACAAGGCTACCTACCTCGCCAGCGACGTGCCCGCGTTCCGTGATTATACCGATCAGGTGGTCTACCTGGCCGACGGCGAGTTCGCGCGCCTCGACCGTGAAGGCTGGACGGTCACCGACGGCGACGGCGATCCCGTGGAGAAGGAAGTCGACACCGTCGCCTGGGACGCCGAGGAGACGGGCAAGAGCGGCTACGACCACTTCATGCTCAAGGAGATCCACGAGCAACCCCGCGCCCTGCGCCAGTGTCTCCGCGGGCGCGTCGACGAACTTTCCGGTACTGTCGATATCGAGGACCTCGGTGATCTCTCGCCGACCGGCGTCCAGTTCGTCGCCTGTGGGACCTCCTATCACGCCGCCATGTACGGCGCGCAACTGTTCCGGCAGGCCGGCATCCCCGCCCAGACGTTCCTCGCCAGCGAGTACGCCACCTCGCCCCCGCCCATCGGCGACGCCCTCATCGTCGGCGTCACCCAGAGCGGCGAGACCGCCGACACCCTCTCGGCGCTGCGGGCGGCCCGCAACCGCGGTGCACGCACGCTCGCGGTGACCAACACCGTCGGCTCGACGGCCGCCCGGGAGTGCGACCACGCGCTGTACATCCGCGCCGGCCCCGAGATCGGCGTCGCTGCCTCCAAAACGTTCGCCTCACAACTCGGGGCGCTGAACCTGCTGGCGCTCGGGACGGCCCCGGTCGACGACGCGCGCGAACACATCGCGGCGCTGCGGGACCTGCCCGGCCAGGTGCAGGAACTGCTCGACACCTCGACCGCTCGGAAGGTCGCCGAGGTGTACCAGGACGCCGGCGCGTACTTCTTTATCGGCCGGGGCCACCAGTACCCGGTCGCACTGGAGGGGGCGCTGAAGATGAAAGAGATCACCTACAAACACGCCGAGGGCTTCGCCGCGGGGGAGTTGAAACACGGCCCGCTGGCGCTGGTGACCGACGACACGCCCGTGTTCGCAGTCGTGGTCGGCGACGACGAGAAGGCACGGAAGACGGTCGGCAACGTCAAGGAAGTCGAGGCACGGGATGCACCGGTCGTCGCGGTGACTGACGGGCAGAGCGATGTCGAGCGGTACGCCGATCACGTGCTGGAGATCCCCGAGACGGAGTCGTGTGCCGCGGCAGTGCTGGCGAACGTGCAACTGCAGTTGGTGTCGTACTACACTGCGAAGGGGTTGGGTCGGTCGATCGACAAGCCACGGAATCTGGCGAAAAGTGTGACCGTCGAGTAACCGGTTTTCAATAAGCCGTTTACCTACCCAGTTCAACGGACGGCGGATCAACCCTACAGCGACACGACCGTTGCGCGGATCGTCACGTCACCAAGATCAAGGACGATCTCACTCCCACGCTGGATCGTGTTGCCCTTGAACGTCGTCCCGGTCGTCGTCTCTCGGACCGAGAGATTCGCTTCGAACGCGATGTCCAGATTGACCGGATGTTCGCGCTCGTAGATATTCCCGTCTTGGCTCGTCAGAATCACCGACGAACTTGTGCGATTGACGCTCGTGATTCGCGTGACCGTGGTTCCGGCCGTGGTTTCGGTCGCGCCGACGCGGATCGTCTGTGCGAGATTCGGTGACACGTCCTGGAGCTGGAGCGTGACAGTTCGGTTGGTCGCCTGTCCGCGCTGTTCGGTCGCAGCGACCCGTTGAACAGTCCCTCCAAGAGAGTATTCGGGCGTCTCGAACGGGACGGTCACACCTTCCCGAATCGCTGTCGTTCCGAACATTGGGAGTTCGCCGTGCTGGAGTGTCGTCAGGTTGAGACCGACGTACACTCGTTTCCGGTCGGGATTGTTGGTGCCATACGCTGTGGCGGATTCGACGGTTGCGATAGTCCGGCCTGCGACACGGTACGTGTCCCCTTCGTCGATGGCTGTTGCAGTCGTTACGTCGACTGTATCCTGGATTAGCACTTGTGTCGTGCCGACTCGCAGTCGGTTGTCTACCTCCTGGATGGTCCCGGAGAATACGTACTCCGATGTCTGGAACGGGACTGTCGCGCCTTCGCGGATCGTCACCTGACCAAACTGCGGGCGTTCACCCAACTGCAGTGTCGTCAGATTGAGACCGACGTAGACACGCTTTCGCTCTGGATCGTCCGTGCCGTATGCCATCACCGACGTGACAGTCGCCACGTCGCTCCCCGCAACCCGATACGTATCACCTGTGTTGATCGCTGCTGCGGTCTCCGAACTCACAGTGCCGTCGACGACGACCTGCGTCGTATCTCGTTGTAGTCCAGTTCCGACACGCTGGATCCGGCCCTCGAGGACGACGTCATCAGTCGGGAGTGTGATCGTCGTACCCTGCCCGAGAGTCGTCGTTCCGAAGCTTTTCTCGGGCCCGTCGCCGACCGTCTGGAGTGTTGCCGTGACATAAGCGATCCGTTGGTCGGGGTTTCCGCCGTCGTAGATTGTCACGTCGTCAATAGTGGCGACTCGACGGTCAGCGACACTCACCGGGTCACCGCTGTCCAAGGACTGGGCATCCGAAGCTGAGAGGGTCGCCAGCAACTGGACCGTCGTCTCGGACGTGTTGAACGAACTGTCGCCGCCGATATTTCTGAGAGTCCCATTCAGCTCGTAGGTGTTCGTGTAAATGCCAAGTTCGCGGCCAAGTCGTGGCGGCGCGTTATTATACATTAGCCGGGATTCGGAGAGTCGGCCGTGTAACTCGGCACGGAGGATGACGCGTGACGATCCACCCTCTGGCGAGAGGTAGATGTCCTTGATCGTGATGTTGGATCGGCCGTTCGGAGCGTACGTATCACCTTCGTTGATCTGTGAGACGATATAGCTCGGATGAGTCCCCGCGTCGATTGTCACGTTCAGGCTCCCTGTTTCGGGCGTCGTTTTTGAACCGACTGTTGCAGTCACGATGAAGGCACCGGCGACCCCGACGGCGAGGACTAAAATCACGACTATTGCATCGATGATATTGACCCGACCGAAGATTCGCCCACGATCGTCGATGAGCGATCCCGTTCGCGTGGTCGTGTCCATGTCTGCGATAACTAGTAGCGGTGGTATGGAGCTTTCGTTTGACGCCGGTGACACCGACCAGACACCGTCAGTCTTCGTCGAAGATGCCAACGAGTTTGCAGACGTCGACGAGGACACTGTAGTTCTGTCGAACGACGATCTTCATATCGAACCAGAACGATTGTTTTCGGATATATTCGATATCGTATCGAAGTTTCCGTTCGGGCTCGTGACCGGTCACGCCGTTGATCTGTGCTAGCCCCGTCAGACCCGGCTTGACGAACCAGCGACTGCGCCATTCGCTGACGTTCGATTCGATGTCTCGGTCGAGTTCGGGTCGTTCGGGGCGCGGTCCGACGACGTTCATATCGCCGACCAAGATCGACCAGAGTTGCGGGATCTCGTCGAGATGCGTCCGGCGGAGAATCCGCCCGACGCGAGTGACTCGCGGGTCGGTCTCTCCCACGTCTTCGCTGCTCAGTGTCGCACCCACCTCCGCCTCTGCATCGGTGACCATACTCCGGAACTTGTAGACGGTAAACGTTTCACCGAACTCGGCCGTCCGTTGTTGACTGTACAGAATCGGCCCCGGCGAATCGAGCTTGATCGCAAGCGCGATCAGGATCAACAGCGGACTCGTCAACAGCAGCGCGACACTGGCGAACGTGAGGTCGAAGAGTCGCTTGACCAGGTGGTCTTGCCAGTCCCACGGTTCGAGATCGGTGCTGACCAGATCACCACCTGCCGCATCAGCAACGAGGACACTGTCGGCGTGATTCCGATGTACCTTCGCATGCACCCCGTGATCGTAGCACGCCGAGAGCGTCCCGAAGAACTCGGCTCGGTCCGGTTTTTCGAACCCGAGCAAGACCGTGTCGACATCGTGCTTGACCAGTACCTCGTCGAGCTGTGAGAGGCCGCCGAGCCGTGGCAGTGTCGGCTGTCGGGCGCGGAGGATGCCGCCATCGGCAAGCGGTTCCCCGCGGAGGTCCACATCGACACTCGATGGCGCGACGAATCCGAGGATCGGGGTGTCCGCAGCCTCGTGTAACCGTCTCATCACGGCCGGGTCGTCCCCGACGATGATAGCACGGCTCGGCGTCTGTGGGCGACGCCGGATGTGGACGAACCAGATCGGTAGAAAGACGCTAAGCAGGACCGTCGTCGCGATGAGAGTCGTCCGAGGGAGGCGCGTCGACCAGTCGAAGTAGCCGATCGTAGCCAGTAGGGCACAGGCGAAGAAGAGACGCTTGTGCGTCAACGAAATCGTGTCCAGAATCCGTCTGGGCCTCGGTTTGAACAGCGGCCACAGGACCGCGAGCAGGATTACAACTGCAGTGACCATCTCGTCCGGTATCTCGTCGTTCTGGATGACGACCGGCTGCAGTTTGCTCAATACCGGGAGCGAGGTGATGAAATTTTGAACAGTGGCGGTGTTGGCGATGGCGATGGCGAAGACCACGATAGCTGTCGACCCGCCGACGGCTGCGAAACGATACCGCCATCTCAACTCCATTGGGCTAAACGAGGTGACAGGTGGTTAAAAGCGCTGTGGGCCACACGCACACTGTGACTGATTCACGGGGCGACGAACACGCACACGGTGTCGGGGTTGTCCCTTGATTGCGGGACAGGCGACGGATTTAACTTCAGTTCGCGGATCCTGCTTAGTATGGGCTCGGAACGGGAGACAGTCGACGCGCTACTCACCGAACGTCCGGAACTGGAATCCGAGCTCCAGTCCGTCCTCGAAGTGGATGCACAGACCGACACCTGGACGTTCGAGGATGTCCCGATGGAATCAGGCTCCTTCGGGGAACTCGTCTCCAGCGGTGTAGTCGAGAAGGAAAACGGCGAATACCGACTTGCCGACGCCGAGGCAGTGCGGGCGGCACTCGACCGGGACACGGAGGCCAAGACGACCAGCGGCGGGTTCGGCCTCCCCAACGTTGGGCTCCCCGCGTGGAACGCCGAGCACGTCATCCTGCTCCTGGGCGCTTTCGGCCTGGTCGCGACGTTCAGAGTGCTCCCGGTCGCCGCAGTGATACGCGACGAGATCGTGCTCTCGGGAAACGACCCGTACTACTATCTCACAGTCGTTTCGGCGTTGGTCGAACAGACGGCTGGTCCGGTGGACCTCACGGTGTTCAGCGAGCTCTCCTCACAGGTGCGGAAGGGCGAACCACTGCTGGTCACGATGCTCTGGGCGGTGTCGGGGCTGTTCGGTGAGACGACTGGTACTGTTCGGTCGGTGCTCGCGTGGTACCCCGTCGGTGCCGCACTGGTGGCCGCCGCGTTCCTGTATGGAACGTGTCTAGAATTGACAGAGGACCGACGACTGGGCTTCTGTGCGGTCGCGTTGCTCGCAGTGACACCAGCACACGCCTACCGGACCGGTATCGGTTTTAGCGACCACCACGCGTTCGACTACGCTTTGCTCGCGCTCGTAACCTACGCACTCGTCAGAATCCTACAGCGAGCGGAGCGAAACGACATTCCGTGGCCATCGGTAGCGCTCCTCGGGCTCGGGGTTGGACTCCAGACGTTAGCCTGGGAAGCGGGACCGCTTCTCCTGGTCCCACTCGGGATCTTCGTCAACGCCCACTTGCTGGTCGGGCTCTGGCACGACCGGGATCCCGTCTACGAGCTACTCCCGATCCTCTTCGCCACCGGCCTCGGAGCGGCCATCACTCACGCGGCGCACGTGCTCGTCGGCTGGCACACACCGGTCGTCACGTACGCACCCTTCGTCCTGAGTCTCGGTATCGGCGCGCTCGTCGGACTGTCTCACTTGATCCGGTCGCTGGGCGGTGACGAGCGGCACTTCGCCGCGGTCGAAGGTCTCGGCGTCGCCGTCGCAGTACCGGCTGTCGGGATGTTTGCACCGTGGTTGACGAGAGGGTTCACCGAGGGGATGAATCGGCTGTTCGCCGACCGGGAGATCGTCGAAACCGCTTCGCTGATCTCGGGAGAGATCGGTTCGCTGTTCACGCCACTGCTCTTGCTCGGGATCGGTTTCCTTCTCGCGCTTCCGTACCTCGCTTACGTGTCGGTACACGCGGTGCGTACCGACCGGCCAGCGTGGCTGGCAGCCAGTTGCTTCGGGTGGTACTTGCTGTTCCTCTCGTTCATTCAGATCCGATTCACGGGCGAGTTTAGCCTGTTTGTCGCGCTCTTTGGCGGCATCGGCGTCCTCTCACTCGCGCACTGGGTTGACCTCACTCCCTCCCTCACGACGTTCGACCAGTCGGCCGAGGCCCCCGTCGACCAGACGCTCACGCTCCCAAGCCGCCGCAAATTCGTCTCCCTGGCGACGCTGGGGGTCGGCATCGGCGGGG
>Ga0207718_100423_pt1 | contig 39711 bp, 39 predicted proteins | sample A23M2SouthBayCA_FD_187749 | JGI IMG/M metagenome (GOLD analysis project Ga0207718, IMG submission 187749) | Aerobic enrichment media microbial communities from Eden Landing Ponds, California, USA - A23 M2 (SPAdes) | ecosystem: Environmental > Aquatic > Marine > Unclassified | place: Emeryville... | reverse complement strand
CCCGCCTCGACGGACTCGTCCTGCTCGTCGTCTACGTCGGCTACCTCGTGGCGGGCGTCCGCGCTCGCGACCGGTCGCATCCGCTCCCGTCGACCGACGGCGACGCGACCGTCAGGCGGGACGCCCTCGTCGCCGCCCTCGGCCTCGTCGGCGTGCTCGTCGGCGCGACGGTGATCCTCCGGACGACGGAGGTGCTGATCGCGACGCTCCGCCTCGGCGGCTCGATGGTCGGCGTGATCACCCTCGGCGTCGCCGCCGCGATCCCCGAGTTCGCCACCGTCGTGGAGTCGATCCGGCGTCGGACGCCCGCGCTGGCGCTCGGCACCCTGGTCGGCAGCAACGTCGTCAACCCGCTCGTGGGCATCGGCCTCGGGGCGGTGATCTCGACGTACGCGGTTCCCTATCCGGTGTTGGTGTGGGACCTCCCGGTCAAGCTCCTCGTGGGCGTCGGCCTGCTCGCCGTCGCCTGGCTGTTCCGCGAGCGACAGCTGACCCGCTCGGAGGGGTTCGCCCTGGTGGTCTGTTACTTCGGCTACCTCACCGGCCGACTGCTCCTGTTCCCGGGCCAGTAGCGCCCCGCTCACGAGGAGTCGGCGCTCCCGGCTCCGCGCCGGAGCACCAACGTCTCGATCCGATCCGACTGGGTCATCAGGAGCGTCCCGAGCACGCTCATCGCCAGCACGTAGCCCACGGCGAGCGCGGGGATCGTCTCGCGCATCACCGCGCCGGTGCCGCCGGCGGCGAGCGCGGCGATCACGAGCGAGAACTCCCCGCGGGCGACGAGTCCCACGCCCACGCGCACCGACCGCTGCGGCGAGAGGTCGTACGTCCGCCCGCTGTAGTAGCCGCTGACGAGCTTCGTCGGCGTCGTCAGCGCGACGGCGAGGGCCAGCGGGACGACCGCGCCGACGACCTGCAGCGGGTCGGTGCTCAGGCCGATCCAGAAGAAGAACACGGCGCCGAAGACGTCACGGACGCTCGTCAGCTGGCGCTCGATGCGCTCGCGGTGCTCGGTCGACGCGAAGCCCATGCCGACGAAGAAGGCGGCGACGGCCTCGCTCACGCCGAGCGCCAGCGCCGCGCCGGCGACGGGCACCGTGACCCCGAGCACCCGGAGGACGAACGCCTCGGGCGAGGAGACGTCGAGGGCGCCCTGGAACAGCCCCGTCCCGAACTGGACGAGCAGGAACAGCGCCCCGAGGAAAGCGAAGGCGACCGCAACGTTCCCGAGCGTCGCCTCCACCGATTCGCCGCCGAGCACCAGCGAACTCACGAACGCGAGGTAGGCGGCCATGAACAGGTCCTCGAACACCAGCGTGCCCAGGATCGGTTCGGCCTCCGGGTTGGCGATCCACCCCAGGTCGATCAGCGACTTGGTGACGATGGCCGACGACGAGACGTAGACGATCCCGCCGAGCAGGAGCGCCTCGACGGCGGACCAGCCGAGCGCCAGCCCGATGCCGACGCCGACCGGGAAGTTGACGCCGAGGTCGAGCAGGCCGGCCCGGGTGATCCGCGACCGCGCGGCCAGCAGGCGGTCGAGGCTGAACTCCAGCCCCAGGAAAAAGAGGAGGAGGACGATGCCCAGCTCCGCGAGCAGCGTGATCGCCTCGCCGCTCGAGACGTACGGCAGCCCGACGCGCCCCAGGACGAACTCCCCGGCGACGGTCCCTCCCAGGACGTACAGCGGGATGACCGACAGGCCCAGCCGGAGCCCGACCGCGCCGGCGACCGCGACGACCGCGAACAGTTCACCAAGCGCCAGGAGATCTGCCGCCATCGTCACTCGTCGCGTACGAACGACGCGAACGAGCGACAGGCCTCGCGCGGGCCCACTGCGAGCAGGGTGTCGCCGGCCTCGACCACCGTCTCGCCCCCCGGGTTGACGATCGTCTCCTCGCCGCGCTGGACGGCGAGGATGGTCGCGCCCGTCTCCTGACGGACGTTCGTCTCCCCGAGGGTGGCGCCGGCGAGCGGGGAGTCGGCCGCCACGTCGACCCACTCCAGCACGGTGTTCCCGCCGAGGAGCGTCTCGATGTTCCCGGTCCGGACGGGCTGGAAGTACGCGCCCTCCAGGATCGTCCCGACCTGCCGGGCGAGCTGGTCCGAGAGCTCGAACAGCTTCTCGCTGTCGGCGTCCTCGCTCGCCCGTCGGAACACCTCGCGCTTGCCGGTGTTGTGGGTGACGACGACCAGCCGCGACCCGTCGTCGAGGTCGATCTCGTGTTTCTTCCCCACGCCCGGAAGGTCGCTCTCGTAGACGGTCACGCTCGGGCTTGGGGTGGCACCGTCAAGTAGGTTCGGCGACCGGCAGACCGACCGCGCTCGCGGCCCTCCGCCGGTGGCCGTCGCGAGGGCCGCCGTCACGGGAGCGCCGCCAGGGTCCCCCAGATCAGGACGCAGGCGACCGGCGGGATCGAGAAGTTGTCGTCGATCACGTAGCCGGCGATGACCGGCTTGATGCCGTCCGCCAGCGTCGCGCCGGCCGCCCCGAGCACCGCGGCCGGGACGCCCACGGCGAGCGGGAGGACGACGCTCCCCCTCGGCGGAGCGAGGTCGAGCGCCGGCGCGACCAGGAACGGCGCCGCCAGCGCGAACGACACGCAGAACATCGCCAGCAGGGTGGGCGGGCGCTTGATCTCGCCCGCCGAACGCGAGCCGAGCAGCCCCGAGATGGGGTCCCCGATGGCGAGCATCAGCATGCCGGGCAGCGCGACGTGCGGCGAGAACGCGACGGAGACGATGGCCATCGAGACGGCGTACAGCGCGTACCCTGCCGGGTTCTCCTGCTCGTACTCGCGGGTGAGCCGGTCGTAGATCGCCCAGTCGAGGCCGACGAACAGCCGGATGGTCTCCAGCACCAGCGCGACGGCCGTCCCGAAGACGAAGATCCCCTGGACGATTCGCCAGTCGAGGAAGCCGGCGACGTACGACAGCGGGACGAGCGACCCGCTCGCGTGAACGAGGCGCCGCTGGAGTTCACCGCTCGCCGATCCGGTGGCGTCGCCCGCCGCGCTCCCCTCGTCGCGTCCGCCAGCGCCGCTCGACTCCTCGACGCCGCTGTCCACCCGGTCCACGCCTACTGGGCCGAGAGGTCGGTCTCGACCTCGCCGAACTCGGCGACGAGGTCGTCGAAGGAGCGGTCGTCGCGCACCGTCGCCAGGCGATCGGCGAGGTCGGCCATCGGCACCCGGACCTGCCGGGCGCTGTCCCGGTCGCGGATCGTGGCGGTCCGTTCGTTGCCGCCCTCCAGGCCGTCGCGGTCGACGGTGACGCAGAACGGCGTGCCGACCTCGTCCTGTCGCCGGTAGCGGCGGCCGATGCTGCCGGACTCGTCGTAGTCGACCGCGAAGCCCGCCTCCCGGAGGTCGCGGACGACCTCGTCGGCGGCGTCGACCAGGGTCTCGACGTTCGTCACGAGCGGGAACACCGCGACGTCGGTCGGCGCGACCTCCGGCGGGAGGTCGAGGTACGTCCGGGGCTCGCCCGAGACCACGTCCTCGCGGAGCGCGTGTTCGAGCACGGTGTAGACGGTTCGGTCCACGCCGAAGGACGGCTCGACGACGTGGGGCGTGACGTGCTCGCCCTGCTCGGTCACGGTCTCGCGGGTGAAGTTCGCCACGTCCGCCTCGACCTCGTACGTCTCGCCGTCGACCTCGACGGTCACCGAGTCGGCCTCGAACGCGTCGGGGTCGCGGTCCGCCAGGGCGGACAGCTCGGCGGCGATGTCGGCGGCCTTCGCGCCGTACTCGGGGCCGAGAGTGCTCATGTCGGGGTCGACCGACGTGCGCTCGACCGTCTTCGGCTCGTCGTACTCGACGAAGACGGTGAAGTCGTCGTCGCCGTACTCGGCGTGCTTGGAGAGGTCGTAGTCGCCGCGGTAGGCGAAGCCGGCCATCTCGATCCAGTCGCCGGCGGTCGGGTCGTCGGCCAGGTCGTCGGCGTCGGCCTCACCGCCGATCTCGCTTTCGGCGTCCCAGCAGTCAGCCGCGTAGTGGGCGCGCTCGCCGGCGAGGTGCTGGCGGAAGCGGAACCGGTCGGTGTCGACGCCGACGCGCTCGTACCAGCGGGCGGCGACGCCGAGGTAGTAGCCGATCCAGGCGTCGCCGACCATGCCCGACTCGACGGCCTCGCCGACGGTGGTGCGGACGTACCCGCCGTCGGGGTCCTCCTGCTCGCTCGCCGGGTAGAACCGTGCCTCGACGTCCGCGACGCGGTCGAGTGGGGGTTCGTCGCGCTCGGGGTTGACGAACTGTTCGAGTTCGGCCTGGGTGAACTCGCGGGTGCGCACGAGGCCCTTGCGTGGGCTGATCTCGTTGCGGTAGGCCCGGCCGATCTGGGTGACGCCGAACGGCAGGCGGTTGCGGGCGTACTCCTTGAGTCGGGGAAACTCCACGAAGATGCCCTGTGCCGTCTCCGGGCGGAGGTAGCCCGGCTGACCGCTGCCGGGGCCGATCGAGGTCTCGAACATGAGGTTGAAGTCCTCGACGTCCTGCCCCGCGAGCGGCGATCCGCAGGTCGGGCACGCGACGTCGTGCTCGCGGATGAGGGCCTCGACCTCCTCGATCGGGAGGGACTCGGCCTCCTCGACGTCGGTCGCGTCCTCGATCAGGTGGTCGGCGCGGTGGGACTCGCCGCACTCGCCGCACTCGACGAGCATGTCGTCGAAGCCGTCCAGGTGGCCCGACGCCTCGAACACCGGTTCGGGCATGATCGTGGGGGCGTCGACCTCGTGGTTGCCCTCGCGGACCGTAAAGCGGTCGCGCCAGGCGTCCTCGACGTTGCGCTTGAGCGACGAGCCCTGCGGCCCGTAGGTGTAGAAGCCGGCGACGCCGCCGTAGGCACCGACGGAGCCGAAGTAGAAGCCGCGGCGCCGGGCGAGTTCGCCCAGATCAGTCATAACGCCTCCAGCAGGTTCACGTCCCGGACGATCCCCACCAGGTGCTCGCCGCTCACGAGCGGGATCTGCTCGATGTCGTTGTTGATCATCAGCTTGGCCGCGTCCTGGGCGGTCTTGCGTCCCGTGACCGTCACCAGGTCCGTCGTCATGAAGTTCTCGACGGGTTCGGCCGGGATCTCGATGTCGCGGGTGGGGAGGTAGCGGTTACCGACGGCCTTGATGCCCTCCCACATCCACTCGTCGTCCTGGTCGGCGAGGCTGGAGCCGGTGTCCTCCTCGCTCTCGACGACGCGGGCGACCTCGATCACGTCGACCTCGGTGAGGATGCCGTCCATCTTCCCGACGTCGTCCAGGACGACCGCGTAGGGGACGTTCGCGTAGTAGATCTCGCGCTCGGCGACCGTCAGCGGCGTCTTCCCGTAGGTGGTGTTGACGTCACGGGTCACCAGGTCCTCGAGGGACGTCCCGCCGTCGGCCTCGCCGCGCGCGATGGCCCGGATCACGTCGGTCACGGTGACGATGCCCACCAGCGCGTCGCCGTCCTCGGCCTTCAGGACGGGCACCCGTCGGGTGTCCTCGGCCACCATGAGCCGGGCGACGGTCTCGACGTCCTCGTCGGGGGTGGTCGTCGGCACCTCGTCCATCAGCATGGCGAGCTGGTCCTCGTCGGGCTGCTCGATCAGCTCCTCGCGGGAGACGAGCCCGCGGTACCGTTCGCCCGCGTCGGTTTCTTTGACGACCGGTACGGACGAGAAGCCGCGCTCCTGCAGGTACTCCAGGACGTCGTCCCGGGTCCCCGGCAACTCGACCGTCACGACCTCCTCGCGGGGAGTCATCGCGTCGGCAATCTTCATACCCCGCTTACAGGCCCCCAGTTCTAATACTCTGCGAAGCGGGGACCGGCCGCCCCGGACTCGGGGTTCGCCCTCCGGGCCGCTCCCGCCGCCGCGGGGGCGCGGCGATCAGACCCCGACGCCGAAGCCGGCCTCCAGGACGTAGGACACGCCGAGCACCGTCACCCCGGCCACGAACAGCTTCGCACCCGCCGGCGCCCGCCGGTTCGGCGGCAGCCGGTACCCCGCCGGCAGCCGGTCGCTCACCGCGTCGGCCAGCCGCCGCCCGAGGGATCCCTCGTCCCTCGTGCCGCCGCCCTCTGCCGTCCCGTCGGCGTCAGCTGCTTCGCCGCCGCGCAACCGCTCCGAGCGCCGGGGCCGGAGGTGGACGGCGGCGAGCCCCACCAGCCCAGTGCCGACGACGAACAGCGTCCACTTCAGCCCGACGAGCCCCCCGCCGCTACCGAGGCTGAACGCGGCGCTGGCGACCGTGAGCGCGCCCCCGACGACGACGGCGTAGGCCGCCGCGTCGAGGCAGACGAGCGCGGCGTGGCGGACTCTCACGGACGCTGGTGGGTTCCCCCTCGCGGTATGCCTTTCGCCCGCGTCCGACCTCCGACGTGCGGACCCGCCTCGCTTCTCCGCTCCCCTCCGCGGCGCTCGCGGATCGCGGTCCCGCGTCACCGTCTCCCCTTCGGGACGCACCCTCCTGCGGTCGCATTCCGGCCTGGCGGACGCTCTGCCGGTCGCCTCGGTCTGGGGTGTGTCAACGGTTATCAAAACTCTTTTAACTGGGTGTCACATCCTGTCATTCATGTCCGTTGACGCGACGGTGCCGTCCGACGGGTCGAACGCCGAGGTGATGGCCTCGGTGGAGTCCTCCCCAGCTCACGCTACGTTCATCATTGCGGACATCACCACAGACGAGGCCTGGCTCTCGATGGGCGTAGACGACGCACCGGCGCTCGACGACTGGCGCTGACGAACGCGGATCCTTTTCGTTCCGATCGCGGCGCGACGGGGAGTCGCGGCGTCGCACGCCGTCTCCGGGGCTTCCCAGCCCGCCGCTTGTGCCCGGGCCCCGGGTGACGCCTCCGACGACACGCGCGCGTATATCGTGAGCGCGGTCGAACAGGAAGTATGGAACAGTCGTGGGTCGTTCGGATCGGCCTCGCCTGGATGCGGTACGGTCCCGGGCGGTTACCGGGCGCCGACAGACGAAACCTCGGCGCCGGCTACGCGTGCGCGTCGGCGGCGCTGCTGTCGGCCGCGGCGTTCGCCTGCCTCGCGCTCGCCGCGAGTGCGCTCCCGGGCGGCGGCGAGAACAACGCCTTCGGTATCGGTCTCCTCGCCGCCGCGGCGACGCCGTTCGTCGTCCCGAGCGCGTTCGTCCTGGGCTGGTTCGCCTGGCGGTACCTCCCGGCGGGGACGCCCTTCTTCGGTCCCGTCGCCGGCGCACTGACGGCCCTCCTGACGTACCCGGTCGCGTCGGTGCTGGTGTCGGTCGCGCTGGTCGTCGGTCCGGGTGACACCGGCTGGGTTTCGCTGGAGGGGACCCTCGTCGGATCGCTCACCGTGGGCCTGTTCTTCGGCACCGTCGCGCTCTTCCTGACGTTCTGGCTGACGCTCCCGCTCGGCGCCGCCGCCGGCTACCTGTACGAACGCGCCCGCGAGACCACCGTCTCCCCCGCCGAGGCCCCGGAGTCCGCCCCGTAGCGCCGCCAGCGGTCGCTACTGCAGCCGGGGGACCGTCCCGCAGGCGAGCCAGTGGGCGCCGCGCAGCGACGCCTCGGCCTGGCGGAGCTGGAACTTCTCGTCGTGGGTCGGGCGCGTCACGTACGAGAAGCGCAGGCGCGCGTCGGCGTTGCGCCGGTGGGCGACGAACCGGGAGCGCAGCGAAACCGTCTCCGCGACGTACTCGAGCGGCGGGCTCGCTTCGGGGTCCCAGAGCCGGTACAGCCCCCGCGCGTCGGGGACGGCGGCCGCCGCCTCGTCGACGCCGCCGGCCGCCCGGTCGACGCCTCCGCTCGTCCCGCCAGCGTCGCTCGTCCCGCCGCCGGCGTCCGCCTCCCCGAGCGCCGTCGCCGCCGACCACGACAGCCCCATCCAGTCGGAGTCGGTCAGGCCCTCCGGGTTCGTCCAGGGGAGCGGCGGGATCCCGTCGCGGTAACTGCGGTCGGCGTCGTCGCTCCGCGCGCCCCTGATCCGCGTGCTCCGCTGGTTCGACTTGGTGTACCCCGGCGGCATCCGGCCGAAGTTGGCGACGAGGTTTTCGCCGGTCTCCTGCCGGTGCACGCCGATCAGGGCGTCCCGCATCGCCTTCCGCCCTCCGGGATCGCTCGCCGCCTCGGGGGTCGCCCCGGACACCTCGAACCCCGGCCCGTGCCGGTCGCGGATCGCCCAGAGGCACGGCGAGGCGGTGTGGGGATCGTTGAACGGCATCCGCTCGTCGTAGACGCCGCGGACCAGCGCCCGCACGCGACCCTGCAGGTTCCGGCCCGTCTCGCCGACGTAGACGAGTCCGTCGTAGGCGTCGTGGCGCACCCGATAGAGCCCGGGGCCCTCCGACAGCGACTCCAGTTCCCCCTCCCGCGGGTCGAGACGCACCCACGGCGACCAGTCGAACCCCAGCCAGTCCCGGTCGTGGATCCCCGACTCGTTCACCATCGTGAGGGGGTAGCCGCCCGGAGAGTAAACGGTTTCTGCCCTTTCTCCGGTCGCGAGCGCTGAAGGCGTACAGCCCGTAAAACGCTCGAACGCGGTCGACTTCGCCTCCTTCGGCGGCTCCGTGTTTCACAGAAGACACTTGACCGTCGGCTCTGGACGGCCGGTATGGTTCCTCGTTTGACTCTAGCTCTCCTGTTCGTTCTCGCAGGATGTGCTGGTAACGCTCCATCACCAAACGACACTGTCCAGTCGAATCCAACGGCCACAGCGGGAAGTGATCGGTTAGAAATCACGTCCAGGTACCACGAGAACTCCAGTTTGAAGCTGATCGACGAATCGACGGGTGAGACCGTGCTCTCTCGAAGGCTTCCGCCAAATACGACGACGACGCTCGATGACGAGTTTGAGCCGGGCGTGACGTATCGTGCCGTCGTTTCCGTCGGGAGGGAGGTGAAGTGGAACCGCTCAATTTACGATTACGAGTCCTACTGGCTCGTCGTCCTCGAAAACGGGTCCGTACACGTCGACCTGCACTCGGAAGTGTAGCCGGCTTTTCACCGTCGCGTTTCCTCGCTTGCTCCGTCGGTGCGGTGTCACCCGACTCTAGCCCCGAGCGACCGCAGGGAGCGAGCGGGCCGGGGAGCTTCGAAGCGCGGCGAAGCCGCGCTGAGGAGGCGACGAGGCTTTTGTCGCCAGCATGCTCCGCGTTCTGGCTAACCAGCCAGGAATCTCTAATGTCTGGCAGGGATCGAGCTGTTGCCAGAGCGGTTCCGAAGGAACCCAGGCAGCCGGACGGCGTTGCCGCCCGGCGACAGCGAGCGCAGCAAAAGTGCGGGGAGTCGCCTTTTCCTCCCCTGCGTCGTTCTCACCGCGCCCACCGGGCGACGTGGAAGGGTCGGGAATGCCGACTTCCGCTCGACTCGGTATAAGTAGGTTATACGCTTAAGCTACAGAACAATGCGGTTCCCGGTCTTCTATTCGGTTGTATGCCACAGCACGATCACACCGACAGTCGAGTCAGAGCCCCCGAATCAGACTTCTACCTCCCCGCCGGCGTCGCCCCGCCATTCGATGCCAGTCAGTTCGAGCGTATCTGGGCGACGCTGTTCAACCATCAGGTCGAACCACCGAACTAGACCGCCGATGTCGAGAGACCAACACCACCCGAACCACCCCAGTGTCGACCAGTCGAATCGCACCGTTCCCAGAAACCTTCGGCAAACGGGCGACGCAGACGTCGACCTCGTGATCTCTACCCGGATTCGGAAGTCACCGTTCTGGCACCTCTCCGTCGAGGAGGGGTGTCGGCAGGCGACGGTCTACAACGATATGTACCACCCTCGCGGGTACATCGACCCCGAAGAGGGAGGACTGGAAGCCGAGTACGAACTGCTGGTCAACGACGTAACGCTGATGGACGTCGCGGTAGAGCGCCAGATTCGCGTCGCGGGACCCGATGCCGAGGCGTTCGTCAACTACGTCATCACGCGAGACGCGACCGACATCGAGACGATGCGTGGCAAGTACGCCATCTGCTGCAACCAGGACGGCGGTATCCTCAACGACTTCGTCCTGTTGCGACCCGACGACGACGAGTTCTGGTTCTCCATCGCCGACTCCGACCTCATGCAGTGGTTGCAAGGAGTCACAGTCGGAAATGACTTCGAGGTCGACATCGACGAGATCGACGTCTCGCCGATGCAGATTCAGGGCCCGAAGTCGCTCGACGTGATGGAGTCGCTCATCGGTGACGCGGTCGAGGACGTTCCGTACTACGGACTGCTGGAAGCGACGATCAACGATGTCCCGGTGTTGGTGAGCCAGACGGGCTTCTCCGGAGAGGCAGGATTCGAGATATACGTCCGCGAGGCGACGACGAACGCCGAAGCAGTGTGGAATCCGGTACTCGAAACGGTCAAAGCCCACGGCGGTGCCGCGGCGGGAATATCCCATCAACGACGTATCGCTGCCGGCATCCTGTCGTTGGGGCAGGACATGGACCACGAGACGTCGCCGTTCCAGGTCAACCTGGGCTATCAGGTGCCCGACGACAAGGCCGCGGACTACGTCGGCAAAGCCGAACTGGAACGCCAGAAGGAAGCCATCGAAAACGGTGAGTTTCCGTTCACTCACAAACTGGTCGGCCTGAAGATGGCCGGCGAACCGATCCGGGACTACGCCCCGGACTTCTGGCTCGTCTCGGACCCGGAGACCGGCGACGAATGCGGCTACCTGACGTCGGCGTGGTGGAATCCGGACCTCGAGACCAATATCGGCCTCGGATTCGTACCAGCGGCGAAACTGCAGGCCGCGACCGACGTTCCGCTCGACGACTCGATATACGACGCCGACGTCGACGTGGAGTTCGAAGTACACCTCCCGGACGAGTACGCCGAGGTGCCCGGCGAACCCGTGTATGCGACGCTGGCGAAGGTTCCGTTCAAAGAGTCAGTCAATCCCAGCGCTCGCGAACAGGCCAAGATTCACGCCAGGGACGATATGGACGAGTGAGAGTCGTTTCCGAAGACGAGTCGTGACGAACGCAGCGGATTTCTACTCCAAGCCGCGACTCGCGTTCGGAAATCACGACCAACCGACTCAGTTAAGCCTCCACAGGGCCACCGTTAGGGCCCCGATAGCGAGTACTGGCATACAGATTTACATCAGGTGTCTCAAACGACGCTCGATCGTATGGTTTCGCACACCAACACTCCCACCCTATCGCACGATGACCGATGTTAAAGCGGTCGTCCGAGCCGAGCATCCGGACATAGTGCTCACAGGGACAGTTACTCACGACCGAAGTTCGAAAGTCACGTCGGTCTCGGAGGCGGGAACCGACCCGACGTCGGGAAAATTCTTCTATCGCATCGAATCGGCCGATTTCGACCGGTTCGAGGACGGACTACGGAACGATAGCACCGTTGGTGAATTCGAACGAGTCATCGAAACCAGAGACGAGGAAGCGATCTACAGTTTCGAGTACACGGACGAAGCGAAGCTCCTCTCACCGGTAATCTCGGCCGCGAACGGTGTCATCCTCGACATGAAGAACGACGGAAGCGCCTGGATCCTGACGATATGGATGCCCGAGCGAACGGATCTGGTTCATCTCTGGGATTACGCACGACAGAACGACATTGACATCGATTTGCTGCGCGTGAACGAATACGCAAGTTTAGGTAAAACGGACGCCGGGTTGACCGATAGCCAACGAGAAGCACTCCTCCTCGCGTTCGAAACGGGGTATTTCGAAGAACCACGGAACGCAACACTCGGCGAGGTCGCCGCCGACCTGGATATCTCTCAACCCGCAGCCAGCGGTCTCCTCCGACGTGGAATCAAGCGACTCATCGTATCGTCCCTGGTGGACGATAGCGAAAAGCCAGATTGATCGACGACTGATCTGTGTAGACGATGTATTTATCCGATCGGTGACAGACGTTGGGAATATGGCGAGTGTTAAGTCCGACTGGGTCGCGGCCCATCCAGTTGGAGCGTTCGTCGTCGGGGCGTACGCCTTCACGTGGATCGTTTCGGCCCCGGCGGCGTTCATGGAACTGAGTTGGGCGCCGTGGATCCTCATCTACATCGGGAGCTTCGGGCCTCCGGTGAGCGCGGCGGTCGTCACGTGGTTGCGAGGCGACGACGTCAGAGCCTGGGCACGCCAGATCACCCGGTGGCGGGTCGGCTGGACTTGGTGGGTTGCCGCGTTCGGCATCCCGATCGCTATCGTGGCGGTCACAACGATCGTCCTTCTCGGTATCGGCGGCCCGGTCGATCTGAACCAGCCCTTCCAGTCGCCTGTGCTGATCGCCGTCATCTTCCTCTTCGGGCTCACCGTGAGCGGCGGGTTGAATGAGGAACCTGGGTGGCGTGGATTCGCGCAACCCTATCTGAACGACCGGTACGACGCGCTGACGGCGAGCCTCATCATCGGCGTGGTCTGGGCCGGCTGGCACCTCCCGTACTTCGTCATCCCGATCACTCCCCACTCCGGGTTCACCACCGTCAATCAAGTCGGCTGGTTCGTGAGCATCGTGTTGCTGTCGGTCATTCTCGCGTGGGCCTACAACGGCACGGGCAGCGTGTTGATCGTGATGGTCCTCCACGCCATGGTGAACACCGCGGACATACTCCTCCCGCTCGCTCCGGACCAGCTCGCCGTCAACGGTGTTATCGTCGAGACGGCCGTCGCAACCGTCACTGTCACCCAGGTAGCGGTCACCCTACTCGTTGTCGTCGCTATCGTGGCGTATTTCGGCCGGGAATCACTCGCTCGCGGAGAGATTCCGGGAGCGGCCGACTTCAGGGACCACTGAACGTGCCAAATCGAGGCGCGAACGCGAGAGGACGCGTCTTCGGTTTGCTCACGAACGCTTGGCCATCGCGAACCTCGAAAAACGCCCGCGAGAAGCCCGCGCCCGAACGCAGTGAGGGCGCGGTGAATCGCTCGCTTCGCTCTCGGATGCTTGTACCTGCGACTGCTCGTAGGCAAGCCTGCCATTCGGTGTTTCTCCCGACACCGTACTGGACAAATGCGGTTGGAAGCGCCGTCACCGCGAACGAGCGAAGCGAGTGAGCGGGCCAAGAGCCGACCGGAGGGTGGCTCGCAGGCTTTTGGTCGAGCTTTTGCAAGGGAGGCGCCGAAGGCGCCGACCGTAGCAAAAGTCGGTCGGTAGGCTTTTTGTCGGCGTCACCCGACGTGGTGGACATGAACTACCGGGAAGTCACCGGCACCCGCGAGTTCCTCTGTCGCCTGGAGACGGGCGCCGACTGGCGCGAGGAGATCGAGGAGTTCGCGGCACGGGAAGGGATCGAGTCGGCGTGGTTCAACGCCATGGGCGCGGTCCAGGACGCGGAGGTGTGGTACTACGACCTGGACGACAAGGAGTACCGCTCGGTGACGTTCGACGAGGGCCTGGAGGTCGCCGCCTGCGTGGGGAACGTCGCGCTGCTCGACGGCGAGCACTTCGCGCACACCCACGCCGTGCTCTCGCGGCGGAGCGGCCAGGCGTTGGCGGGCCACCTCAACGCCGCGACCGTCTTCGCGGGCGAGGTGTACCTCCGGGCGTTCGACGAACCCTTGGAACGCGACCGCGACGAGGTCACCGACCTGGACCTCTGGCTGTGAGCGCGCGCACCGAATCGGGAACCGACCCCGCCGCGGAGTAAGGCGGCCCGGACGACCGACGATGACCGAGATGCGCCCCGACGACGAACGGTACTTCGCCCGGATCGAGGAGCGCCTGGACCAGGCGTTCGACCTCGCCGAGCGGGCGAAAGCGATGGGCTACGACCCGCAGACGGAAGTGGAGATCCCGGTGGCCGTCGACATGGCCGACCGCGTCGAGAACATCCTCGGCATCCCCGGCGTCGCCGAGCGAGTCCGCGACCTGGAGGGGGAGATGTCCCGCGAGGAGGCGGCCCTCGAACTGGTCACGGACTTCGTCGACGGCAACGTCGGCGACTTCGACTCCCGCGAGGGGAAAGTCGAGGGCGCCGTCCGGACGGCGGTGGCGCTCCTGACCGAGGGCGTCGTCGCCGCGCCGATCGAGGGGATCGACCGCGTCGAGATCCTCACCAACGACGACGGCACCGAGTTCGTCAACGTCTACTACGCCGGCCCGATCCGCTCGGCGGGCGGGACCGCACAGGCCCTCTCGGTGCTCGTCGCCGACTACGCCCGGTCCCTGCTCGGCATCGACCAGTACAAGGCGCGGAGCGACGAGATCGAGCGCTACGCCGAGGAGGTCGCGCTGTACGACTCGGAGACGGGGCTCCAGTACTCGCCGAAGGACAAGGAGACGAAGTTCATCGCCGAGCACATGCCGATCATGCTCGACGGCGAGGCCACCGGCGACGAGGAGGTGTCGGGGTTCCGGGACCTCGAACGAGTCGACACCAACAACGCCCGCGGGGGGATGTGTCTGGTCCTCGCCGAGGGGATCGCGCTCAAGGCGCCGAAGATCCAGCGCTACACCCGGCAACTGGACGAGGTCGACTGGCCCTGGCTCCAGGACCTCATCGACGGCACCTACTACGACACCGGCGACGACGGCGACGCGAGCGACGCGGACGCCGAGGGCGACGGTGAGACGGACGCCGGGGGCGAGGAGAGCGACGCCGAGGTCGACGCGGAGGGCGACGACGGAGCCGAACCGGCCGACTCGGCCGGCCCCCCGCGGGTCGAACCCGCGAGCAAGTTCCTCCGCGACCTCATCGCCGGTCGGCCGGTGTTCGGCCACCCCTCCGAGGCCGGGGGGTTCCGCCTGCGCTACGGTCGGGCGCGCAACCACGGCTTCGCCACCGCCGGCGTCCACCCCGCGACGATGCACCTGGTCGACGACTTCCTGGCGACCGGCACCCAGATCAAGACCGAGCGCCCCGGCAAGGCCGCCGGGGTGGTGCCGGTCGACTCCATCGAGGGGCCGACGGTTCTCCTCGCCAACGGGGACGTCCGGCACATCGACGACCCGGCGGAGGCCCTCGAAGTCCGCAACGGCGTCGAGAAGATCATCGACCTCGGGGAGTACCTGGTCAACTACGGCGAGTTCGTCGAGAACAACCACCCGCTCGCCCCCGCCTCCTACACCGTCGAGTGGTGGGTCCAGGACCTCGACGCGGCGGGCGCGGACGTCCAGGCGCTCCAGGACGACCCCCGCGTCGACCTCGCGGACCCCACCGCGTCCGAGGCCCTCGACTGGGCGACGACCCACGACGCGCCGCTGCACCCCGCCTACACCTACCTCTGGCACGACGTCTCGGTCGACGCGTTCTGCGACCTGTCCCGGGCCGTGGCCGCCGGCGACGTCGTCTCGGCCGAGGCCGACGGCGGCGCCCTGGAGCGTTCGCCGTCCGGGGCGGGAAGCGACGAGGCGGCCGACGGCGACGCGACCGGGAGCGGGGCGGCCGGCGACCGGTCGATCGACGATCCGGGCGTCCTCGTCGTCGAGCGCACCGAGGCGCGCCGGGAAACGCTCGAACGCCTGCTCGTCGAGCACACCCAGACGTCCGAGACGCTCCGGATCCCCGACTGGGTTCCGCTCGCCCGCTCGCTCGGCGTCACCGCCGACCTCGACCGCGAGTGGACCGGGGAGGACCTGCCCGCGGCGGCCCGCGAGTGGGCCGGCGGCGAGAACGCGGTTCGCGCCGTGCAGGCGGTCGCGCCCTTCGCGATCCGCGAGCGCGCCCCGACCCGGATCGGCAACCGGATGGGCCGCCCCGAGAAGTCCGAGAGCCGCGACCTCTCGCCGGCCGTCCACTCCCTGTTCCCGATCCGCGAATCGGGGGGGAGCCAGCGCTCGGTCGGCGACGCCGCCCGCGCCCGCGACGAGCGCGGCCGCCGCGGCGTCGTCGACGTGCAGGTCGGGGTGCGGGCCTGTCCCGCCTGCGACACGCACACCTACCGCACCCGGTGCCCCGACTGCGCGACCCACACCGAACCCCACTTCGAGTGCGACGGTTGCGGCACGGTCGTCGAACCCGACGAGTCCGGTCGGGTCTACTGCGAGCGCTGCGAGCGCGACGTCACCAGCGCCGACTGGCAGACCGTCGACGTCGGCGCCGAACTCGAAGCGGCGCTCGACCACGTCGGCGAGCGCGAGGCCGCCTACGACATCCTCAAGGGCGTCAAGGGGCTGACCTCGGCGAACAAGACGCCCGAGCCGCTCGGGAAGGGCGTCCTCCGGGCCAAACACGGCGTCACCTCGTTCAAGGACGGGACGGTTCGCTACGACATGACCGACCTCCCCGTCACCGCCGTTCGCCCCGCCGAACTTGACGTCTCGGTCGACGACTTCCGCGAACTCGGCTACGAGACCGACGTCGACGGCGAGCCCCTCCGCTTCGAGGACCAGCTCGTCGAACTCCGGGTCCAGGACATCGTGCTCTCGGACGGCGCCGCCGAGCACATGCTCAAGACGGCGGACTTCGTCGACGACCTCCTCACCGAGTTCTACGGCCTCGAACCGTTCTACGAGGTCGAGGAGCGCGACGACCTCGTGGGCGAACTGGTGTTCGGGATGGCGCCCCACACCTCGGCGGCGGTCGTCGGGAGAGTTATCGGATTCACGACAGCCGCGGTCGGCTACGCCCATCCGTACTTTCACGCCGCGAAGCGTCGCAATTGCGACGGTGATGAGGACTGCGTCATGCTCCTCATGGACGGCCTCCTCAACTTCTCGAAAGATTTCTTGCCCGACAAACGGGGTGGACAGATGGACGCACCCCTGGTGATGTCCTCGCGGATCGACCCCTCGGAGATCGACGACGAGGCCCACAACATGGACATCGTCGACCGCTACCCCCGGGAGTTCTACGAGGCCACCCTGGAGATGGTCGACCCGGGCGAGGTCGAGGACGTGATGAAGATCGCCGAGGAGACCCTGGGGACCGACGAGCAGTACCACGGCTTCCGGCACAGCCACGACACCTCGAACGTCGCGCTCGGGCCGGACCTCTCGGCGTACAAGACCCTCGGGTCGATGATGGACAAGATGGACGCCCAGCTCGCACTGGCGCGGAAGCTCCGGGCGGTCGACGAGACCGACGTCGCCGAGCGCGTCATCGAGTACCACTTCCTGCCCGACCTGATCGGCAACCTTCGGGCGTTCTCGCGTCAGGAGACGCGCTGTCTCGACTGCGGCGAGAAGTACCGACGGATGCCGCTGACGGGCGAGTGCCGGGAGTGCGGCGGCCGGGTGAACCTGACCGTCCACCAGGGGTCGGTGAACAAGTACATGGACACCGCCATCGAGGTCGCCGAGGAGTTCGGCTGCCGCGACTACACCAAACAGCGCCTGGAGGTGCTCCAGCGCGCCTTAGAGCGGACCTTCGAGAACGACAAGAACAAACAGTCCGGCATCGCGGACTTCATGTGAGTCGCGGGCGACGGATCGCCCTTCCGCCGCCGGGTGGCGGTCGACGGCGCCCCGTCCGGCCGCGGTCGGCGCCGCTCACCGACTCGTAGCGCCGTCCGGTTCGCTCGTCGCTTCGTCGACGGCCGGCCCGTCCTCCCCGGGCCACGCAAACGGTTAATCCCCGCGCGAGCGAAGCCACCGGGTATGAGCGACGACGCTCCAACCGTCGGCCTCGGCACGACGGTGTTCAACGCGGCGGGCGACCCGCTCGGGACGGTCCGCGGCTTCGACGAGGATGGCTTCTTCGTGACGACCCGCGAGGGGATCGAGGCGCTCTCGATCGAGCACGAGCGGTCCGGCCACGACTTCGGCGAGGCCGAGTTGATGTGGCGCTGCTCGGCGTGTGGCGAGATGGGGCGGATCGAGGAGCTCCCGGAGACGTGCCCGAACTGCGGCGCCGCCGCCGAGGAGATCTACTACTGGACCGAGGACTGAGCCGTCGACGCACCCTCGTCGGCCGAACGCGCGCGGACGCTCCGGATCGTCGAGGTCGCGCCGGCGCTCACCGGTTTCGAGGCCGCCAGGGCGCTACTCCAGGTAGCCCAGGTCGCGCAGGCGCTCCTGGGCGTCCTCGTCCATCTCCGCGACGGCCTCGTCGGTGACCTCGCCGGTGTCGGCGTCGTCCCAGGCCCCGCCGGCGTTCGCCTCGAACCGCGCCAGCGCCGCCTCCGTCTCGGCCACGCGGTCGTCGCCAGCGCCGGCGACGTTCTCGGTCTCGCCGGGGTCGCGGTCGAGGCGGTAGGCCTCGTCGGGGATGCGGTCGATCCGGACGTACTTCGCGTCCGGGCGGCGGGCCGCGCGCATCCGCGAGTAGAACCGCGACTCCTCCGGCAGCGTGATCCCCGCGTTCGCGGCCTTCTCCTCCAGTTGCTTGAGTTCGACCACGGGCCGGGAGTACTCGACGAACGCGTAGTCGCCGCCGGCGACCTTGCCGGGGTCGGCGCTCGAACTCCCCGCTCCCCCGGCGTCGCCGAACGCCCGGTACCGATCCGACAGCAGCGACCGGGTCGGATCGCGCGCCCGGGCCGTCTCGCCGGCGCTCGCCGGGGTTCCCCCCTCGACGTCGAGCGCGTCGAGCACCGTGTGGTAGAGGTCGACGAGTTCGACCTGATCGTCGCGGCGCTCGGCCTCCAGCGCCGGGTGTTTGATCATGAGCGGGACGTTCACGAGCGGGTCGTAAACGCAGAACTCGTGGCCGTAGAGGTCGTGCTCGCCGTGGAGTTCGCCGTGGTCGGCGCAGACGACGACCGCCGTGTCCGCCCACTGGTCGGTCGCCTTCAGGTGGTCGAACAGGCGGACGAGTTCGGCGTCGATGTGGGCGAGTTCCGCGTCGTACAGCCCCCGGATGGCCTCCCACTCGTCGTCGTCGATGTCGCGGGCGCCGGAGTTGTACTCCTTGGAGTTCTGGCAGACCTCGGCCGAGTCGACGCCGGGGGCGAACTCCTCGGCGAACTCCTCGGGCGGGTGGTAGGGCAGGTGGGCGTCCATCAGGTTGATGAACGCGAACCAGCCGTCGCCGCCGGCGCTCTCGTCGACGAACGCCTTCGTTCGATCGATCACGGCCGGCGTCTTCGAGTCGGCGCCGTCGCCCCCGGCGAGGTACTCGTGGGCCGTGTTGCCGAGGCTGACGAGTTTGTCCGCGACGGCCCGGAGGGAGTCGTGGTCGTTGAGCGTCTGCCAGGCGCGCGCCAGCGGCCCGGAGAGGAAGTCGCCGGGCATCACCTCGAAGAAGTTGTCCTGGTCGTCGAAGCCGTCGGTCAGGTGCGTGTAGGGGGTGATCCAGGCGTTCGAGGAGTAGCAGGCGGTGTCGTAGCCGGCCGCCGAGAGGGTCTCGGCGAGCGTCGTTGCGCCCTCCAGGTAGGGGTTCTCCTGGTCGGCGCCGTGCTCGCTCGGATACAGGCCCGTAAAGAGAGAGGCGTGGACCGGGAGCGTCCACGGCGCGGGGGCGACCGCCTGCTCGAAGACGGTGGCCTCCTCGGCGAACGCCGCGAGGCCGGGCGTCGTCGGCCGGTCGTAGCCGTAGGGGGTGAGGTGGTCCTTCCGGACGGTGTCCAGCACGACGAACAGGACGTTGTCCGGCGACTCCGGATGCATGCCCGTTTCTGCGGCCCTGAGCGGGATAAACTTCCTGTTCCGTTACCCTGTCCTTCCGGTTCCGCGACTTCCCGGTCGGCGCAGTCGCTCGATCGGCCCGTCCCCACGGTCGGTTCGACGTTACGACGGGAGACCTCCCCGCGACGGCGCCGCCGCTCGGCGGTCGGCGGCCGAAAAACGAACCCGATTCCCCTCGTCAGAAGGGGGCCTGCGGCCCCTCGTCGTCGTCGGCCTCGTCGGTCGTCTCGCCCGGGAAGGAGGGACTCATGCCGCCGTCGTGGCCGCCGCCGCCGCCCATCCCCGTCTCGGCGTTGACCTGATTGATCTCGGGGATCTCCTTGACCATCCGGGTCTTGATCGCCTGGATCGTCATCGGGGAGATGCCACACCCGGAGCAGGCGCCGCCGAGCATGATGGTGACCTCGCCGGTCTCGCGGTCGAGGTCCTGGATCGCGGCGCTCCCCCCGTGCATCTGGATCTGGGGGAAGTTCCGCCGCAGGAAGTTCGTGATGCGGTCGCGGAGATCGTCGCCGTCCTGCGTGTCCGTGCTCATGCCACGCGCTTGGCGGCGTACGGTCTTAGGCCTTTGGACTCGCCGAAAACCGGCGCGACGTCGGCGCTCGCGCCCGACGACGAACGCCGCTCTCGACGGGAGACGGACGCCGATCGCCCGAGACTCGCCGCGGGGTCGCGGCTTTTTGTGCCGGGCACCGTAACGGCGACCATGCCACTCGACGCGATCGCGGTCACCGACGGCGCCGAGCAGTTCACCTGTAACGCCTACCTCGTGCCCGGCGAGCGCACCGTGCTCGTCGACGCCGGCACGATGCCGGGCGTCGAGGACGTGATCGCCGAGCACGTCGACGACCTCGACGCCGTGCTGGTGACCCACCAGCACCACGACCACGTCGACCAGCTCGACGCGGTGCTCGACGCCTACGACGCCGACTGCTACGCCTACGCCGACCACCCGCTCCGGACCCACCCGATCGAGGACGGCGACGAGGTCGCGGTCGGCGACGAGACCTACGAGGTCGTCTACACGCCGGGCCACGCCGACGATCACGTCGCGTTCGTCGGCGAGACCGCGCTGTTCAGCGGCGACGTGGTCGTCTACAACGACGGCGCCTTCGACGACGGAAGCTTCGGCCGAACCGACATGGCGGGCCAGTCGCGCGACCGCCTCGTCGAGAGCCTGCGGACGCTGCTCGACCGCCTGCCCGACTCGGTCGCCGCCATGTACGCCGGCCACGGCGACGTGTACCGCGCAGCCGAGGGCGACGACACGGTTCGGGAGGTCGTCGAGCGGGCGCTGGAGCGGGCCGAGCGCCGCGAGCCGAAGTACCCCGAGGAGTAGCCAGCACCCGTCGCCGCCGATCCCGACGGGGACGGCGCCGCCGCTGGCGGCGGGAGAGACGCAGAAAACCGGGCCGGATCAGGCCGCGCGCCGCTCTTTCGACTTCGGCCGGAGCTTCTTGTAGCCGCACTTCCGGCAGCTGTCGGCGTTCTTGGGGTTGCGCGCGTTACAGCGCATGCAGATCTGCTTCTCCAGCGTCCGGTTCACCGCGGATTCGAAGGTGGCCATACCCACGGGTTACCGAGGGACTCGTTTAACAGTTGCGAGAACGCGCTTCGGCGCTCGGCTCGCCGCCCGTTCAGCCGTCGACGGCCACCACCACCCTTACGCGCCGGCTTTCTGCAGCGCGCTCTCGATGTCCTCGCGCTGGGTCACGCCGACGAAGCGGTCGACGATGCCGTCGTCGTTCTCGACGACGACCGTCGGGAGCGAGCGGACCTGGTACTCGTTGGCCACGTCCTGGTGTTCGTCGACGTCGACCTTCTCGAGTTCGACGTCGTCGTAATCGGCGAGGAGGTCCTCCAGGATGGGGTCCTGGGTCTTGCACGGCCCACACCAGTCGGCGTAGAAATCCTTGAGTCGAACCGTCATGTCCGTCCCCGGCTTCCCCGGCGGCGCGCATAAGGATTTCCCACCGGTCCGACGACCGGCGGGCTGCGCCCCCGGACGACACCGCGAGCGATGCGCCCCCGGACGACACCGTGAGCGATGCGCCCCCGGACGACACCGTGAGCGATGCGCCCCGGTCGACGAGCGAACTTCCCGCGAGTCCACGTCTCGGGCGCCGACGCGCCCGCTCACGCCAGCAGCGACTCGACGTTCTCCGAGAATATCTTGCGCTTGGTCCGGTCGGGGACGTCCCACTCCTCGATCGTCGGGATCGTCGTCTCCAGCCACTTGATCCCCCCGCCCGGGCCGTAGGGCACGTCGGCGCCGAACAGGACGTTGTCCTCGCCGAAGAACTCCAGGCCGCTCTCCAGGGTGTGGGTCAGGCCGCGGCTGCTGATCGCGGTGTCGGCGTACACCCGGTCGAGGTAACTGTCGATCGGTTCGGACAGCGCCCGGATGTTCTCCGCGCCGGTGTAGGCGTCGCCGTACTCCTGGCGCGTCTCGACCCACGAGCGCATCCGCTCTTCGAGGTACGGGAGGACGCCGCCGAGGTGGTGGGTGACGATCTCTATGTTCTCGAACCGGTCGAGGACGCCGCCGAAGACCAGCCGTCCGATGGCGAGGCTGCTGTCGAACGGCCAGGCCATCATCGAGTAGAGCCAGTAGTCATCGGCCTCGTTGTCGGGGTACCACGCCGAGTCGAGCGGGTGGATCCAGATCGGGACGCCGGCGTCGTCGACGGCCTCGTAGAAGGGGTAGAACGACTCGTCGTCCAGGGGCCTGTCGCCGACGTTGGTGAAGATCTGGACGCCGGCCAGGTCCAGGTCGTCGACACAGCGCTCGAACTCCTCGACGTACTCGTCGGTCAGGAAGGGGACGGTGCCGACGGGGGTGAACCGGTCGGGGTACTGGTCGGCGTACCGTCGCACCTCGTCGTTGGCCAGCCGCGTCGCCTCCAGGCCGTCGGCGGGGTCGACGTTCGGCCAGATGCGCTGGCCGGTCATCGTGATCACCTGCTCGTCGACGCCGAGGCGGTCGAGGTGGTCGATCCGCTCCTCGACGTTCTCGGCGTACAGCAGGTCGGGTTTGTGCTTCCCGTGGGCGGGGTCGAGCTCCAGGAACGCCTCCTCGACCTCACGGGTGAAGACGTGCGAGAACGCGTCGATGCGGGTGCTCATGTCGCCCGAGTTCGGCAGCATCTCACAAAAAAGTTCACCGGACGCGCAGCCCGGCGAACTCGCCTGCCGGCGCGGCGTGCCGGATCCCCCTCGACGGGAGCGCGAGCGGCCGACGCCGACCCGAAACGTTTAGGCCGCGAACGCCACGAGATACGATCCATGAGCAAGGGTCAGAACAGCGGCGGACTGATGTCGAGTGCGGGACTGGTCCGTTACTTCGACGCGGAGGACCGGAACGCGATCCGCATCGACCCCCGAACCGTCGTCGCCTTCGGCCTCCTCTTCGGCATCCTCGTCATCGTCCTGAACGTCGTCGCGTTTTGACGAGATGAGAGCGGGCGTCATCGCCGTCCAGGGCGACGTGAGCGAGCACGCCGCGGCGGTCGAGCGCGCCGGCCGCGCGCGCGGCCTCGACGTCGACGTCGTCGAGATCCGGGGGTCGGGACTGGTCCCCGACTGCGACGTCCTCCTGTTGCCCGGCGGCGAGTCCACGACCATCTCCCGGCTCCTCCGATCCGAGGGGATCGACGAGGAGATCCGCGCCCACGTCGCCGCGGGCAAGCCCGTCCTCGCGACCTGCGCCGGCCTCATCGTGGCCGCCCGCGACCCGAAGGACGACCGCGTCGCCGCCCTCGACGTCCTCGACGTGAGCGTCGACCGCAACGCCTTCGGTCGACAGGTCGACTCCTTCGAGGCACCGCTCGACGTCGCGGGCCTCGACGAGCCCTTCCCGGCGGTGTTCATCCGCGCCCCGACGGTCGACGGGGTCGGCGCCGGCGTCGAGGTGCTGGCGACGTGGGACGGCGTCCCGGTGGCCGTCCGCGAGGGCCCCGTGACGGGCACCTCCTTCCACCCGGAACTCACCGACGACGACCGGATCCACGGGCTCGCGCTGTTCGACCCCCTCGACGAGACGGCCGAGCGCGCGCCGACGGACGCGACCACCGAGTGAGTCGGCGTCCCGGCGTAGCGGACTCCTTCCGACGCACCCCTCGCTCCCGACGAACCGACGGGGCTTAGGTGCCGGCGCCCCCCACTCCCGCGCATGACCGACGACGCCGGCGACTCCCGCGACACCGCGGCGCCCGAGGCGCCCGCCGCCGACGGGGGCGCCCCTGCCGACGCGGACGTCCTCGACGACCTGTTCGCCACTATCGAGAGCCGGAAGGAGACGCTCCCCGAGGGCTCCTACACCGCCTCCCTGTTCACCCACGAGAAGGGCGAGAACGCCGTTCTGGAGAAACTCGGCGAGGAGACGACGGAGGTGCTGCTGGCCGCGAAGGACGACGACGTCGACGAACTCACTCACGAGTCCGCCGACCTCGTCTACCACCTGCTCGTCCTGCTGGTGATGAAGGACCTCACGCTCGCGGACCTGCGGGCGGAACTGGCGCGGCGGTTCGGCTGAGCGGGGTCCTCGCCCGGCCGGTTCGCGACACCGAGCGTCCGACCTCAGACCGCGTCGAGGTCGTACAGGTCGCCGTACTTCTCGGTGACGTAGTCGACGAAGGCGTCGGCGGCGAAGTCCTCGCCGGTCGCCTCGCGGACGAGTTCGTTCGTCTCGTAGCGCTGGCCGTGGGCGTGGACCTGCTCGTTCAGCCACGACATCAGCGGCTCGAACTCGCCCTCCCGCGTCCTGGCGTCGAGGTCGCCGAGGTCGTCCTCGGCGGCGGCGTACAGTTGGGCGGCCAGCACGGATCCGAGCGAGTACGTCGGGAAGTAGCCGAACGAACCGTGGGACCAGTGGATGTCCTGCAGGCAGCCCTCGGCGTCGGTCTCGGGGCGGATCCCCAGATACTCCTCGTACTTGTCGTTCCAGACCTCGGGCACGTCCGCGACGTCGAGGTCGCCCACGATCAGCGCGCGCTCGATCTCGAAGCGAATCACGATGTGGAGGTGGTAGGTGAGCTCGTCGGCCTCGACCCGGATGAGGTTGTCCTCGTACACCTGGTTGACCGACTCGTAGGCCTCGCGAGGGGTGACGTCCGCGGCCGCCGGGAACCGCTCCTGGAACGTCGGGAGGAACTGCTCCCAGAACGCCGCCGAGCGCCCGACGTGGTTCTCCCAGAGGCGCGACTGGGACTCGTGGACCGACAGTCCCCGGTGTTGCCCCAGCGGCGTCCCGTAGGCGTCGTCCGGGAGGCCGAGGTTGTAGGAGGCGTGGCCGAACTCGTGGATCGTCGACAGCAGCGCCTCGACCGGGTCGTCCTCGTTGAAGCGGGTCGTCACGCGCGCGTCGAACTGCGTGCCCATCGAGAACGGGTGCGAGGAGGTGTCGAGGCGGCCGCGCTCCCAGGGGTAGCCGAGCGCCGTCAGCACCTCGCGGCTGAGTTCCTCCTGGGCCTCGACGCCGTACGGCGCGTGCGCCGCGAAGGCGTCGGTCGTGATCGGCGTCTCCGAGGCGCGGATCTCCTCGATCATCGGCACCAGCGTCTCCCTGAGGTCGGCGAGGATCTCCTCGGCCTGTTCGAGGGGGAGGCAGGGCTCGTACTCCTCGAACAGCACCGCGTAGGGGTCCCGGTCGGGGTCGACGTGCTCGGCGTACCGCCGCTTCAGCTCCACGAGTTCCTCGACGTACGGGGCGAACGACTCCCAGTCGTCCTCCGCCTTCGCCTCCTCCCAGACGGGTAGCGCCTCGGAGGTGAGCTCCGAGATGCGCTGGACGAGGTCGGTCGGGACGCGGACGGCGCGCTCCTGCTCGCGGCGGACCTCCCGGACGACCGCGGCCCGTTCGTCCGTGAGCTCGGTCGATTCGAGTTCGTCGAGCAGGTCGGCGAGTTCGTCCTGGGTGAGGCGCTCGTGGTGGATCGCCGACAGCGTCGAGAGCTGTCGGGAGCGGGCCGGCGTGCCGCCCTCGGGCATCGTCACCTGCTGGTCCCACGACAGTAGCGAGGAGGCGTCGCTCACCGCTGTGAGCGTCGTCACCTTCTCTACGAGCTGTTCGTAGGCGTCTGGGGCCTCGGATTCGGACCCGGTCGCGTCGGTCGCCATGTCGACACCCAGGGCCGCCGAGGGTTTCAAGGGTCCGTTCGGGGCGCCGCGGCGGCTCGCGCCCCGTCGCGCGGACTGCCGGCGTCAGGCCACCCGTTCGGCCGCCCGGCGGTAGATCCCGTAACACCGGTCGAGCACCGCGAGCGAGACGCTCTCGTCGTCGGTGTGGGCCTCGCCCGGCTCGGCGGCGCCGCAGACCACGCAGGTGGTCCCCGCCCGCGCGAGCCACCCGGCGTCGGTCGCGTGGGGCTTGGTGACGAGCTCCGGCTCGCCGTCCTGGGCGTCGCGGGCAGCCCCGAGGACCGCCTCCGCGAACGCGGCGTCGTCGCAGGCCATCGGCGGCAGGTCCTGGTCGACGACCCACTCGACGCCCGGGACATCCTCCGTCCGCGACAGGGCGGCGCGCTCGCCCGGCACGGTGCGCTCGTCGACCGTCACCTCGCAGCGGTCGGGGATCACGTTCCAGGCGCTCCCGCCCTCGATCTCCGTGACGGCGACGCTCCCCGAGAGGTCGCGGCCGAGCACCTCGACGGTCGGCGCGTCCAGATCGCGCACGACGTCGACGGCGTCGCAGGCGCGGTAGACCGCGTTCTCGCCCGCCTCCGGTTCGCTCGCGTGGGCGGCACTCCCGCGGGCGACGAGCGTCGACCCCCGGCGCCCCCGGTGGGCGACGGCCACGTCGGTCACCCCCGGCGCCGAGTAGCCCGTCGACCCCTCGCCCACGACGGCGTAGTCGGGGGCGAACCCTCCGTCGATGGCAGCGCGACACCCCTCGCCGCCGACCTCCTCGCCGACGAAGCTCGCGAAGACGAGTTCGCAGGCGGGGTCGGCGTCGCGGAAGGCGCACATCGCGGCCGCGAGCGCCCCCTTCATGTCGGCGCTCCCCCGGCCGTAGAGCCGGCCGTCGCGCTCCTCGACGACGTACTCGCCGTCGTCGACCTGCGCCTCCCCGGGCGGCACGACGTCGTGGTGGCCGACGAGCGCGAGGCTCGGCGCCCCCTCACGAGGTCCGTCGACGGGGCCTCGCCGGGCGAGCACGTTGCCGGCGTCGTCGCGGGTCACGGCGGCGTCGGTCCCCTCGCGGAGCCACCTCTCGACGGCGTCCCCGGCGGCGGTCTCGTCCTCGTGGCTGGGGATCGCCACGAGGTCGCGAGCCAGGGCGGCCACGTCGCTGGCGTCGGTCATACCGGACCCAGGAGGGGGCGCGCCTTCAATCCGGGCGGGACTGGGCGGCCGCCTCGGGGGCTGACCCCGGTAGTGGCGTACGGACGACACTGACCGTCCGCGACGCGGCGTGTCGTCGCCTCGCGTGACGCGTCGCGGCGCTCCTCAGCGCACGGTACGAGCACCTGGTCCCGTCATCCGGTATGAATCCGCGCACCGTCGGGGGCGTCGGGCGGTCCCGACGCTGCCCCGCCACACCGCCCGCGACTCGCGGTTAAACACCCTTATCAGGCTCCCGACCCCATTCCCGGTATGAATATCGTGCCGGACACGAGCGCGGTCGTCGACGGTCGCGTGTCCGAGCGAGTCGAGTCCGGCGCCTACGCGGGCGCCACGGTGTACGTCCCCGAGGCGGTCGTCGGGGAACTGGAGAACCAGGCGAACGAGGGGCTGGAGGTCGGCTGGGACGGCCTGAGCGAACTCCAGCGACTGGCCGGCTTCGCCGACGAGGGCGACCTCACCGTCGAGTACGTCGGCCGCCGCCCCGAGGGACGGGAACTCACCGCGGCCGGCGAGAGCGACGTCGACGCCCGCATCCGCGACCTGGCGGCCGAGTACGACGCGACCCTGCTGACGAGCGACGTCGTACAGGCCGAAGTCGCCAAGGCGAAGGGCCTCGCCGTCGAGTACGTCGAACCCGTCGCCCGCGACGTCGGCTCCGGCGAACTCCCCATCGGCCACTTCTTCGACGAGACGACGATGTCGGTCCACCTGAAGACGGGGACGCGCCCGAAGGCCAAGCGCGGCGCGATCGGCGACATGCACTACGAGGTGATCGCCGACGAGGTGAGCGACGAGCAACAGCTGAAAGAGTGGACCGAGGACATCGTCAACACCGCCCGCGGCGACCCCGACGGCTTCCTCGAACTGGAGGAGCCCGGGATGACCATCGTCCAGTTCCGCGAGTACCGGATCGCCCTCGCGCACCCGCCGTTCGCCGACGGCTACGAGATCACGGCCGTCCGGCCGGTCGCCAAGACCGACCTCGACGACTACGAGTTCGCCGACGAACTCCGCGAGCGCCTCCGCGAGCGCCAGCGCGGCGTGCTCATCTCTGGGGCGCCCGGGGCCGGCAAGTCCACCTTCGCCCAGGCGGTCGCCGAGTTCCTCTCGAACGCCGACTACGCGGTCAAGACCATGGAGAAGCCCCGCGACCTCCAGGTCGGCCCGGAGATCACCCAGTACACCGCTCTCGACGGGCAGATGGCCAAGACCGCCGACTCCCTCCTCCTCGTTCGCCCCGACTACACCATCTACGACGAGGTGCGCAAGACGGGCGACTTCGAGGTGTTCGCGGACATGCGGCTGGCGGGCGTCGGGATGGTCGGGGTCGTCCACGCCACCCGCGCCATCGACGCGCTCCAGCGCCTCGTCGGCCGGGTCGAACTCGGGATGATCCCGCAGGTCGTCGACACCGTCGTCTACATCGAGGCCGGCGAGGTCCACACGGTGTACGACGTCACGACCGAGGTGAAGGTGCCCGCGGGCCTCACGGCCGAGGACCTCGCCCGCCCCGTGATCCAGGTCTCCGACTTCGAGACCGGCCGGCCGGCCTTCGAGATCTACACGTTCAACCGGCAGGTCGTCACCGTCCCGCTCGACGGCGACGGCGAGGAGTCCGAATCGGGCGTCGACCGCATCGCCCGCCAGGAGATCGAGCGCGAGATCCGCTCGATCGCCCGGGGGCACGTCGACGTCGACCTGAAGAACCAGAACACGGCGGTGGTGTACGTCGAGGACGACGACATCTCCTCGGTGATCGGCAAGGGCGGCGGCCGCATCCGTGACGTCGAGGACCGCCTCGGCATCGACATCGACGTCCGCACCCACGACGAGAAGCCCGGCGGTCGGGGAGGGACAGGCGGCCCAGGCGGCGCCGGCGGAGCGGGCGGTGCGGGCGCCGGCGGCGGCGCGGGCGACGAGGGCGTCGTCGTCACGCCCGAGGTGACCTCCCGCCACGTCGTGATCCGGATGGACGACCACGTCGGCGAGACGGTCGAAGTGCGGGCCGGCGGCGACTACCTCTTCACCGCGACCGTCGGCCGCGGCGGCGACATCCAGGTGTCTCGCGGCTCGGCCATCGCGGAGGAACTGGAGCAGGCAATCGACCGGAAACAGCGCATCACCGTCCACCCGGTCTGAGCGCGGTTCGATCCGTCCTCGTTCCGGGCCCTCGCCGCGGTTCACACTCCCCCGAGCGTGGAAGCCGCGCCGACGGGGGTTGCGGTGCGTCGATCACGCCGGGAGGGCGACGGTGCGTCCACTCGCCCGGGAACCGACGGCGAATCGGCTCGCGGCCGAGGCAAAAGGGAGAAAGAGGGGTTCGGGTCGGTGCAGCCGCCGGTTCGGGCTCGCGGTGCGTCGCCGATGCGGCGCGAAAACGGGGTTATTCGGCGCAGCAGGCCTCTTTCTTCTCTTCGGGCTCGCCGCCGTCCATCTTCGCCTCCGGCTCGACCGCCTCGTCGGTGAGCTGGTAGAGGTTCTGCCGCGCGTCGGCGAAGTAGACGTCCTCGTCGACGGCGCCGATGGTTTCCAGTCGCTCCAGTGCGTACCGGACGGTTCGCGCCGAGAGCATCGACTCCTCGACGATTCCCTTCTGTGTCAGTGGGCCGTTGTACTCCAGAACTTTGAACACCAGTTTGGCGCTCGGTGGGAGGTCGTCGAGACTCTCCTCATCTGTTCCAGCCATCACTTCGAATCCAGCGCACCCACGGGCATAAAGATTGATACACGCCCGCACACCGGCGTCGGATTCGCGTCCTCGAAGGGTGGTCAGCCGCTTCGGTCCAGGCCGAGCAGTTTTCGCCCCACACCCCGGCCAGGCCCACCACTGTACGACCGAGGTCCGGCGTGTCCGGTTGGCGGTCGACGGGCCCCGCCGCCGTCGCCGTTCGGCTCCCGGCACGATCGCCCAGGTCGCAGCGCGTCGATCACCCCGCCGCGGGCGCTGCGGGAACGAACGCCTTTTGACGCCGGGTGCCGCACGGACACGTATGGCCACGGAAACGCAGACCGGACTCACCGGCCACCTCCGGGGGGTCACGGTCACCACGCTCGCCTGCCTCGCCGGGGTGGCGGCGGCCTTCGCCTCCGGTGCCGTGGTCGGCACCACGGCCGCCGCCGCGGCGAGTACCACGGGCGTCGTCATCCTCGCCGTGTTCGTCGCCGCCCAGTTCCCCGTGCTGAAGGTCGTCGGCGTCGACGTGACGGACTTCGGCGTGAAGGACTACCTCTACGTGGCGTTCATGACCTTCGCGCTGTGGTTCATCACGTACACGATCATGCTCACCGCGAGCGTGAGTCTGTAGATGGCCGACGACAGCATCGCGGTGGTCGACCTCGACCGCTGCCAGCCCGACCGGTGTAACTACGAGTGCGCCAACTTCTGCCCGCCGAACCGGACGGGCAAGGAGTGCATCGTCACGCGCGGGGAGTTCTACGAGGAGGACGAACCGTACGAGGGCGGCCCGGACCAGATCCGCATCTCCGAGGAGGTGTGTCTCGGCGAGACCTGCGGCATCTGCGTCGAGAAGTGCCCGTTCGACGCCATCGAGATCATCAACCTCCCGACGGAACTCGACGAGACCCCCGTCCACCGCTACGGCGAGAACGCCTTCGCGCTGTACGGTCTGCCGATGCCCGAACCCGGCGCCGTCACCGGGCTGCTCGGCCCGAACGGGATCGGGAAGTCGACCGCCGTCCGGTCGCTCGCCGGCGAGATCACGCCGAACCTCGGCGACGTCGGCGGCGAGGCCGGCTGGGAGGCGGTCCTCGACAGGTACCGGGGGACCGAACTCCAGACCTACCTCCGGCGCCTGCTCGACGACGAGATCACCGTCGCCCGCAAGCCCCAGTACGTCGACCAGATCCCGGCGCAGTTCGACGGCATGACCCGGGACCTGCTCGAACGCACCGACGAGCGCGGCGCGCTCGACTACCTCGTCGACGAACTGTCGATCCGCCCCGTGATGGACCAGGACATCGACTCCATCTCGGGCGGGGAACTCCAGCGCGTCGCCATCGCCGCCACGCTCGCCCGCGACGCCGACTTCTACTTCCTCGACGAGATCACGCCGTACCTCGACATCGGCCAGCGCGTCACGGCCGCACGCCTCGTCCGGGAACTCGCCGCCGACGAGACGGCCGACCGCTCGATGCTCGTCGTCGAGCACGACCTCGCCATCCTCGACCTGCTGGCCGATTCGATCCACGTCGCCTACGGGTCGCCGGGCGCCTTCGGCGTGATCACCGACCCCAAGAGCACCCGGAACGGCATCAACGAGTACCTGAAGGGGTACCTGAACAACGAGAACATGCGCATCCGGCCCGAGGCCATCGAGTTCGAGGAGCACGCCCCCCGCGAGACCGTCAAGGGGACGCCCCTGATCGAGTACCCCGAACTCTCGAAGTCCTACGGCGCGGGCGAGTTCTCGCTGGACGTCGAACCCGGCACCGTCTACCACGGCGAGGTGCTCGGCATCGTCGGCCCGAACGGGATCGGGAAGTCGACGCTGGCGAAGCTCTTCGCCGGGCAACTCGACCCCGACGCGGGCGACCTCGACTTCCACCTCGACATCGCTTACAAGCCTCAGTACATCGAGATCGACCAGCCGATCCGGGTCGACGCGTTCCTCTCGTCGATCACCGACGACTTCGGCACCTCCTACTGGAACACCGAGGTCGCCAGGCCGCTCCAGCTCGAGCGCATCATGGAGCAGAACCTGACCGACCTCTCGGGCGGGGAGCGCCAGCGCGTCGCCATCGCCGCCACGCTGTCCGAGGACGCCGACCTCTACCTGCTCGACGAGCCGTCCGCCCACCTCGACGTCGACCAGCGGGTGCAGGCGACCAGCGCCATCCGGCGGTACGCCGAGAACCACGACAGGACGGTGATGGTCATCGACCACGACATCTACATGATCGACCTGCTGGCCGACCGGCTCATGGTGTTCGACGGCGAGCCCGCCCAGCACGGCCACGCCGCCGCGCCCCAGGAGATGCGCGCCGGCATGAACGACTTCCTCTCGGATCTGGACGTGACCTTCCGGCGCGACGAGCGCACCGGTCGCCCCCGGATCAACAAGCCCGGCAGCCAGCTCGACCGCCAGCAGAAACGCGACGGCGAGTACTACTACACGGGCTGACGGGCGAGCAGCCGGGCGAGCGGCCAGACCGCGCGGTGGCGCGGCCACGGACCGAACCCAATAAGGGAAATGGGCCCCAGGCTCGGGTAATGACCACGCTCGGCAGTGCGAGTGCGGGCCCGGGCGAGATCGACACGGGCCGGCTGGAGGTGGGCGAGACCCGCGACGGGAGCCCGGTCGGGCTGCCAGTGGCCGTCGTCAACGGGGCTGGCGACGGCAAGACGCTCTACGTACAGGCCGCGAGCGACGGCGACGAACTCAACGGCGTCGGCGTCGTCCGCCGGGTCGTCCCCCGGCTCGACCCGTCGGAACTCAGCGGGACGGTCCTGGTGGTCGGGATCGTCAACTACCACGCCTTCCAGGTCGCCGAGCACCGGAATCCCATCGACGACACGAAGATGAACCGGGCCTACCCCGGCGACGAGAACGGCACGTCCTCCGAGCGTATCGCCCACGCCACCTTCGAGGTGGCCCGCTCGGCCGACCTCGTCCTCGACCTCCACCAGGGGTCGACCAGCCGCATGATCGACGAGGTCCGCGTCCGCTGTGGCCGCCACCACCGCCTCCACGACGACTGCCTCGAACTCGCCAAGGTCTTCGACTGCGGCTACGTCCTCGACCAGAAGGGCCCGGACGGGCAACTCGCACGGGCCGCCCCCGACGAGGGCGTCCCCACCATCGACCCCGAACTCGGCGGCTGCGTCGGCTGGGACGAGGAGTCGATCCGGAAAGGGGCCGAGGGCGTGTTCAACGTCCTCCGCGGCTACGACTTCCTCGACGGCGACGCGTCGCCACGCCCCCAGACCCGGGCGACAGGGTTCGACCAGTACGGTTCGCCCGCCGGCGGCCTCGTCTCCTTCGAGCCCGACCTGGGCGACCGGGTGTCGGCCGGCGACGTCCTGTTCGAAGTCACCGACACCTTCGGGACGCTCAAGGGGCGGGTCACCGCCGACAACCCCGGCGTCTTCTGGCGCTCCCGCCGCCTGCCGCAGGTCGCGACCGGCGAGTACGTCTGCTCGGTCGGCACGGACGTCGAAGAGGTCTGAGCCCAAAGGGCTTGGTCGACGGGCGGCGAAGGGCGAACCATGCCGGCCCCCCTCGCCTGTTCGTCCTGCGATCGAACCTACGACGACCGGTGGCGCTGTCGTTGCGGGGCGCCCCTCGACTTCGCCGCCCAGCCGCTCCCGGACGGGTCGCCGCCGCCGGCCCTCGACCGGGACCGCGGCCTGTGGGCGTTCGACGACTTCCTCCCGGTCGACCCCCGCGTCTCGCTCGGCGAGGGCTGGACGCCGCTGGTCGACGCCCCCGGCTGGGACGCCGCGTTCAAACTGGAGTACGTCTTCCCGACCGGGAGCTTCAAGGACCGCGGCGCGGCGACGACGCTCTCGCGGGCCGCCGAACTCGGCGTCGACCGCGTGCTGGAGGACTCCTCGGGCAACGCCGGCGCGGCCGTCGCCACCTACGCTGCCCGCGCGGGCGTCGACGCCCGGATCTTCGTGCCGGCGTCGGCTTCGGAATCGAAGCTGCGGGCGATCGAGCGGGCGGGCGCCGAGGTCGTCCGCGTCGAGGGGTCGCGCGAGGCCGTCACCGACGCCTGCGCGACGGCCGTCGAGGCGGGCGAGGGCTGGTACGCCAGCCACGCCTGGAACCCCGCCTTCTTCGCCGGGACGGCCACGTTCGCCTTCGAGGTCGCCGCCGCCCGCGGTTGGACGGCGCCGGACGCGGTGGTGACGCCGCTCGGCCACGGCACCCTGTTCCTGGGCGCCCACCGGGGCTTCCGGGCGCTGTACGAGGCCGGGTGGATCGACCGGGTCCCGCGGCTGTTCGGCGCGCAGGCCGCCGGTTACGCCCCGATCGCCGACGCGCTCCACGGGGGGACCCGGGCGTTGCCGACCGACAGCGCGTCCGGCATCCGGATCCGCGAGCCGGTGCGGCGGGACCAGCTCCTCGAAGCGGTCGCCGAGACGGACGGCGACGTGTTCGCCGTGGGCGAGGACGCGATCCAGCGCGAACTGGACGCGCTCCACCGGGCGGGGTTCTACGTCGAACCGACCAGCGCGGTCGCGCCCGCGGCCCTCCGGTCGTTCCGCGACGCTGGCGTACTGTCCCCGGACGCAGATGTCGTCGTCGCGCTCACCGGCAGCGGGCTGAAGTCCTGACGCCGACGCTCCGGTCGACCGGGGGTTCAAGGTGCGACGCCGAGAGGAGGGGCACATGACCGGCGACGTCCCCTCGTACTGCCCCGACTGCGGCGCGTCCCTCGACCTGCGGAGCGTCGAGGGGCGCGCTCGCCCGTACTGTCCGGCCTGCGAGTCGGTGGTCTGGGTCCACCCGGCGACGGCGACGGACGTCGCGGTGGCCGACGGCTCGCGCCTCCTGCTCGTCCAGCGCGACGTCCCGCCCGACGCGGGCACCTGGGCGCTCCCCGGCGGCTACCTGGAGTACGACGAGGACCCCGCCGTCGGGGCGGCGCGCGAACTCGACGAGGAGGCGGGCGTCCACGTCGACGCGGCAGACCTGCGGCTGGTCGAGGCGGTGAACTACCTCCACGCCGACGGGCGACGGGTGCTGACGCTCGGATTCCTCGTCGACCGGGCGGCGACGGCCGGCGCCCCGACGGCCGGTTCGGACGCGCAGGCGGCGACGTTCGTCTCGCGCGAGGAGGCGCGGACGCTCGACGTCACCGACGGCCTCCCGTACATGGCCGACCGGATCGACCGGATGTTCGCCGCCGTCGACGGCGCGGGCGACGGGCACACGGCGGACTCCGGGCCGGACGTTCCCCGGCTCTGACCGCGGTTCGCCCGCGGTCGTCCGGCGTCCCGGCCGTCGTCTCCCTCGTCGGCGCGCCCGGAGCGACGACTACCGTTCGGGGTGGACCGGCGCGTCGAATCCGCCGCGGACCAGCGGCTTCGCGACGTGACGCCGGGCGCAGGGGGGAACCTCGTACCAGCCGGCTTCGAGTTCCCGATCCAGCGGCCGCTCGGCCTTCCGGTCGCGCCGCTCCCCGCAGTCCCGACAGCGGTAGCCCTGGTCGCGGCCGGCGCTCTCCATTCGCCGGCCGCAGTCCGGGCAGTCGGGGACGACCCGTTCGCTCTCGACGAGGTCTCGAACCGCGAACTTCTCCAGTTTCAGCGTGCCGCGGGCGACCTCGCCGCAGACGGTCAGCCGGTCGCCGACGCGCAGGTGCCGGACCCGGTCGCGGAATCGCTTGGTCGGCTCGAAGGCGACGCAGGGCTGGACGGGGTCGTCGCTTGGTCGCTCGGCCGCGTCGCTCCCGGCCGGCCGCAGGTCGAAGAACACGTGCCCGCCGCGGCGGGTCGCCGGCTCCGACGCGACGACGCCGTCGACGCGGTACGCCCGCCCGTCGCGGAGGTCGCCGACGGCGCCCGGTCGAAGGTGAGCGTCCGTTCCCTGGTTCGTGCGGAACGTCGCCGCGCGTTCGACGGGCTCGGACTCGATCGCCCCGGCGATCGCCCGAACCGCGTCCGGGTCGTCGCCGCGGATCCCGTGGAGGATCGGGCCGGGGGCGTTCGGCACGCAGACCGCCTCGCCCTCGGCCCGATCGACGGTGTCCCAGGCGTCGGGGTAGTGCGCTTCGCTGGCCGTGAACACGGAGCGCTCGTCGACCTCGCGGGGCGTCCCGCAGCGGTCGAACTCGCGGTAGGAGATCCGCTCGTAGGTCCACTCGTCGAAGGCGGCCCAGGCGCCGACCGCCGCGAGCGCGCCGATCCGACCGCGCCCGCCGTGCCAGCCGCGGTGGCGGTAGCCGGCCCGGTCGAGGAGGTCGACCGCCGCGTCGAGGTCGTGGAAGTCGGTGACGGCGTCGGCCGCGAACGCGGCGACGGGCTCCGGGACGGCCTCGGCCGGCCCGGGCACGACGACGAGCCCCGGGCTGGTCCGGTCGTCGTCGACCTCGGCTAGACCTTCGAGTTCCGCCGCCGCGAGGTCGAACGCCGTCGCGGGATCGAGGTCGACGTGGAGCGCGAGCGCCGCGTTCCCGCGGGTCTTGTGCTCGACGGCCGGGTTCAGGCGCACGAGGAGGCGGCGCTCGACGTCGCCGCCCGCGGCGACGACCCGCTCTCCCACCCGCGTCGCCAGGTAGGTCGTACACATCCCCCGCTCGCGGGAGTCCGTGTCGTCGAGCCCGATGATCGTCATCGGTCGCCGTTCGCCCCGCGCGTAGTAACGGGTTTCGCTCGGCGTCGGCCGGCGTTCTCACTCGCTGGCCCGGTTGGTGGCGAACAGGCGACACCCGCCCCGCTGTCCGGGGCGTCGTGTCGCGCACCCGCGAACCGCCCCGGACGGACAGTCAGCGCACGGGTGCTCTGGCCGCCCCATCCGGGATAAGCGCCGGGCCGACGGGGGCCGGTCGACGTCCCCTCGCCGCCGGCGACAGTCGCCGAACCCGACTCCTCCGCCGGGGAGCGGGGCCGTAGACCCGCTCCGAACGTCGTGACCGATCGCGGCTAATCGGCAGACAGGAGGCCGTGCGGGGGGAAACGCATATATGTGCCTAACGGCCTAGGAACCTCTATGTCCCGGTCAGCGCTGGTCGGTAACATCACCGCGATGCTGGAAGACGCGGGGTTCGTGGTGAGCGACCGGTGTTCGATTCGGCCCAAGAGCTTCGACCTCGCCGCCCGCCGCGGCGAGGATCTGCTGTTGCTCAAGATCCTCGGGAACGTCGACGCCTTCGACCGCGAGACGGGCGCGGAGATGCGGCGACTCGGAACCTACCTCTCGGCGACCCCGATGGTCGTCGGACTCCGGACGCGCGATCAGGACCTCAAACCGGAGGTCGTCTACTTCCGGCACGGGGTCCCCGTGATGAACCCCGACACGGCCTACGACCTGTTCATCGAGGAGGTGCCGCCGCTCATCTACGCGGCCCCCGGCGGCCTGTACGTCAACATCGACGGCGACCTGCTGTCGGACGCCCGCGAGAACCGCGGCTGGAGCCTCGGGCGCCTGGCGAACGAACTCGGCGTCTCCCGGCGAACCGTCTCGAAGTACGAGGACGGGATGAACGCCTCCATCGAGGTCGCCGTCCAGCTCGAAGAGATGTTCGAGCGTCCGTTCACCGACCCCGTGAACGTCATGGAGGGCGCCGAGGAGGTCCGCGACGCCGACCCGCCGCCGTCGGACCCGGACCCGGACCACGAGGACGAGCACGTCGTCCACGTGCTGACGCGAGTGGGCTTCGACGTCCACCCCACCTCGCGGGCGCCGTTCAAGGCCGTCTCCGAGGACGCCGAGGACCGGCGCGCGCTGCGGATGCTCACCGGTCACTCCGCGTTCACCAAGAGCGCCGAGAAGCGCGCCCGCATCATGTCCTCGCTCGGCGAGGTCACCCGGACCCGCTCGGTGTACTTCGTCGAAGACGAGCGCACCACCGAGAAGCGCGAGTCCGTCGAGGGGACCGCGCTCGTCTCCTGCGAGGAACTCGCCTCGATCGACGACCCCGATGAGATCAGGGATCTCCTGCGAGACCGATCCGCGGAACCCGCCGAGTCCTGACCGTCGAATCCGTTCTCGGTTCGGTTAGCTCGCGGCGTCGCCGTACGTCTCTTCGAGATAGGCCACGATGTCGTCGCTCTCCGGCATCCCCTCGACGCCGTGGTCCTCGTCGACCAGCACGGGGACGCCGGTCTGACCGCTGACCTCCTTTACTTCCGTCCGCTCGTCGTGGGCCGAGGGGACCATCCGCGACTCGTACTCCAGGTCGAGGTCGGCCAGCTTCCGCTTGACCTTCGTGCAGAACGGGCAGCCGTCGAGTTCGTAGAGGATCAGGTTCGTCATCACCGGACGATTGGCCCGCGCAGACAAAAATGGCTAGCGGTCCTGTGCGTCTTGCGCCAGAGCTATCGGACGAATCGGGCCCGGCGGGTGTGGCGGCGCGGCTGCGCCCGCCCGGGGTCGCCCTCGGCTCAGGCGTCCGCGTAGTCGACGAGCGCGCCGACCGGCGCGTCCGTCCGGTCGCGCGCGCGGTCGATGCCCTCGGTGCCGACCGCGATGAGCGCGAACACGCCGGTCACCTCGGCGTCGGCCTGTTCGGCGATGTCGAGGAGGAGCTCCTGGGTCTCCCCCGAGCGAATCAGGTCGTCGACGACGAGGACGCGGTCGCCGGCGGACAGCGCCCGCTCGGGCAGGTAGTAGGTGAGTTCGATCCCGGAGGCGAGCCGCTGGCGCGACTCGATGAACTCCTCGACGGCGGTCTCCTTGGACTTCTTGGCGTAGGCGACCCGGGCGCCGAAGTGCGAGGCCATGGCCGCGCCGAGGGTGATGCCGTCGGTGGCTGCGGTGAGCACCACGTCCGGTCGCTCGAAGGCGAACGACTCGACCGCGACCGGCGCCACGAGGTCCAGGAATGGCTGGTCGAACACCACGCCAGAGTTGTCGACGTACCCCTCGTCGTCGACGGCGATCCGGGCCTCCAGTTCCGTCGCGAGCGCCTCGCGGCCGACGCGCTCGACGACCGCCCGCGCCCGTTCGAGGCCCGGGAGGACGTGGCCGTTGACGTACCGGTTCAGGTCGCCGGCCGGCAACCCGGTCACCTCGGCGAGTTCGTCGTAGGTGCGGGTCTCCTTGAGCATCCGGAGCACCGCGACCGCCTGCAACTGGAGGGTCGCCTTCTCGACGCGGTTCATGCTCCCTACCTGACGGGTGCACGATCATGAATACTCCGATCCGGAACGCGCCCGCGAGTATCCAGCCCTGCACAACGCTGCTGGTCGACCGGCGGGCTCGCTCGCGGCCGGCGGCTCCCGTCGACCGCTCGCGGATCTCGCCCGGGCCGACTCAGGCGTCGTCGAGGAGGTCCTCGGCGGTGACGAGCGCCTCCAGTTCGATCCCGTGGTCGGCCAGCAGGTCGCTCGCGCCCTCCCCCCGGTCGACGACGACGATGACGCGGTCGACGACGGCGCCGGCCTCCCGGAGCGCCTCCACGGCGTCGAGCGCGCTCTTGCCGGTGGTGGCGATGTCCTCCAGGACGACGACCTCCTCGCCCTCGTCGAGGCGGCCCTCGATGCGGTTCGCGGTGCCGTACTCCTTGGCTTTCTTGCGAGCGATGACGTACGGCGAGCCGGTCTCGACGCTCGTGACCGCGACCAGCGGGACGGCCCCGAGGGCGACGCCCGCGAGCTTCGCGTCGCCGACGCGCTCGGCGAACGCCGACGCGATGAGCCGCAGACACTCGGGGTCGGTCTCGAAGAGGTACTTGTCCACGTAGTAGTCGCTGGTACCGCCGTGGGAGAGTTCGAACTCGCCGAACCGCACAGCGTCGGCCTCCCGCAGCGCCCGGATGAGTTCCTGGTTCGCCATCGATGGGTGTGGGACGCCGCGCGGTGAAAAACGGGGCGGTTCCGGGGGCGCCGACTGCGCCGCGTCGCCGTCCCCGGTCGCCGTCGCGCTACTGGGGGTCGCCGTCGCGCTACCGGGGGTCGTTCGTCACCACGGCTCGTTCTTCAGGCCGAGCGCGTAGGCGATCCCGTTCGTGAGGACGTGGAGCAGCGGCGTGGCGACCACGACCACGCCCAGCCGCGGAAGCGTGAACGTCGCGGCGAACCAGTTCGGGGCGACGACCGCAGTCAGCGCGAGCGCGCCGACGACGAAGTCGAGCTGGTCGACGCCGGGGAACGCCGCCCCGCGCTGGCGACCCGTCCGCCGCTTGAGGAAGGAGGCCGCGACGTCGCCCAGCATCGCGCCAAAGGCGAGCGCGATCGCCGCGCCGAGCGGAAACCGGGGGAGGGGGACGCCGACCGCCCCCGAGGCGACCGGCTCGACCGCGTTCA
>Ga0207718_100420_pt1 | contig 39793 bp, 33 predicted proteins | sample A23M2SouthBayCA_FD_187749 | JGI IMG/M metagenome (GOLD analysis project Ga0207718, IMG submission 187749) | Aerobic enrichment media microbial communities from Eden Landing Ponds, California, USA - A23 M2 (SPAdes) | ecosystem: Environmental > Aquatic > Marine > Unclassified | place: Emeryville... | reverse complement strand
CGATGAAGTTGATGATCATCAGGATGGCGAACACCACCAGGCCCACGGCGTAGTTGCCGCCGATCAGCACTTCACCGAAGGACTCGATCACCTTGCCCGCGGCGGCACCGCCTTCGTGCCCGTGCAGCAGCACGATCCGGGTGGACGCCACGTTCAGCGCCAGCCGCAGCAGTGTGGCCACCAGCAGCACCGTTGGGAATGCCGCGAAATCCATGGGCCGCATGGCGTAGATCGCCACCAGGATGATCACCAGCGACAGGGCGATATTGAAAGTGAAGGCCACGTCCAGCAGGAAGACCGGAATGGGCAGGGTCATCATGCCCAGAAGCACCATGAGCATGAACGGGATCGCGACATTCCCGTCCAGAATGCCCTTCAGGCCTCTGAGTTGGTCGATTGCCCCCGCCCGATCCATGACCGTCCGGTACCTCCAAGCGCTGATAAGTGATCAGGGCGCCGTTTTTCTGGCGCCAAACCGGGTTACAGGATGGTTAGTGCAAGCGCCATACCAGATCCGTCATTCATCGCGTTTGAGGTCATCAGGAATCGGCAACGCCGGCATGACCGGTTTCTTACCCCCATTGCGGCGGTACTGCCGGAGCTGGAAGAGGTAGGCCAGAACCTGGGCCACGGCCATGTAGAGGCCTTCGGGAATGTTCTCCCCAATCTCCGCGTTGTGGTAGACGGCCCGTGCCAGCGGCGGCGTGCGCAGCACATCCACCCGATGCTCCCGCGCGATCTCCATGATCTTGGTAGCGATCTCGTCCGCCCCCTTGGCCACGACGACCGGCGCTGCCATGCTCTTGCCGTCGTACTTCAGCGCCACGGCGTAGTGTTCCGGGTTGGTGATCACCACGTCCGCGCTGGGCACATCCTCCATCATGCGCCGCTGGGTCATCTCCTGCTGCAGCTGACGGACCTTCTGCTTGACCTCGGGCTTGCCCTCGGTCTCCTTGAACTCGTCCTTTACCTCCTGCTTGGACATCCGCATCTTCTTCTGGTGATCGTGGATCTGGAAGGGCACATCGATCACGGCGATGATGATGGTGGAACAGGACAGCAGGAAGAAGCTCCAGGCCAGTGTCCAGAGCGTATGCTCGGTGGCACGGTTGGGGGATTCACTCGATATTGCAAGCAGGTCTTCCGTGCGGATATCGAGGATCGCCATGGCAATGAGGCACACCAGGGATACCTTGGCCACGCTTTTCCCCAGCTCCACCAGCGAGCGAATGCCGAACATCCGCCCCAACCCCTTGATCGGGCTCATCCGGCTGAGCTGCGGCGCCACTGCCTTGCCGGAGAGCAGGAACCCGCTGAGCATGATCGGACCCAGGAAGGCAGCCACGGCCAGGGCGATGAGCAGCGGCGTTAGCGCGACCGCAGCCGTGGTGGCAGACTGGCCCAGGTGCTGGAGCATCTGGGAGGTGTCAAAAATCTGACCCCGCTCCAGCGCGAAATTGAACTCGAGCATCTGCTTGAGTTCCCCCCCGATGGAACCGCCAAACAGCAGCAGCCCCGTAGCTCCTGCCATCAGGACCAGCGCGGTACCCAGATCCTTGGACTGGGGGACCTGCCCTTCTTCGCGGGCCTTATCGAGCCGCCTCGGGGTCGGGTCTTCCGTTTTTTCCTGGCTGTCATCACCACCACCTTCCGCCATGGAAGCACCTCCTGATCAGGTTCGCTGCATCTCACGCAGGAAGATGAATGTCTCGCGGCTGAATTCCTGGAAGTGTGGCGCCAGATCGCGCATCAGAACCCAGTTGGCGAAGAGCCCGAACAGCAGCGCGACCGGAAAGCCGATGGCGAAGATATTCATCTGGGGCGCCGCGCGTGTCATCACGCCGAAGGAGATGTACACGATCAGGACCGCCGCCATGGCCGGCAGTGCCAACAGCATGGCGCTGGCGAACAGCCAGGTCATGCGGTGGGCAAGCTGGCGGAAGGACTCGATGGCCAGGCCGTCTGTTGCGATGGGTATGGTGTTGAAGCTCTCGACCAGCACATCGAACAGCACCAGGTGCCCGTTCATCGCCAGGAACAGCAGCGTGATGCCGTTGAGGTAAAACTGGGAAAGCACCGGCACGTTCACCCCATTGGCAGGATCCACCATGGACGCAAAGCCGAGCCCCATCTGCATCGCGATCATCTGGCCCGCCACCACGAACAGCTGGAACAGCATGTAGACCGCAAACCCCATGGCGCTGCCGATCAGCACCTGCTGGATCGAGATCACCGCCATTTCCGGCGAAATCGAATCCAGCACCGGCACATCCCCCAGCATGGGCATCACCAGCACCGTCATCACCAGCGCCAGCCCTATGCGGATGCGGGCAGTGACCAGCTGGGTCCCGAAGATGGGGATCACCATCAGGAAACTTCCAATGCGGAACAGCGGCCAGAGGAACTGCCCCAGCCACTGCCCGATTGCATCCGGTCCCAGTTCAATCGGCATGGCCCTACCCGATCATGTTCGGAATGTTGTTGATCAGTTCATTGGTGTGATCCAGCAGCAGGGTCAGCAGCCAGGGCCCCCAAACGATCAGCACCAGCAGGGTCACGATCAGACGTGGCAGGAAACTCAGTGTCTGCTCGTTGATCTGGGTCGCGGCCTGGAAAGTGGAGACCACCAGCCCCACCATCAGCCCCGGGCCAATGATGGCCAACGCCATCGTCACAATCAGCCAGAGGGCATCCCGCATCAGCTCTATCACCATTTCCGGTGTCATAACGCCTCCCCTCTATAGCCCGTAACTGGCCGCCAGCGTGCCCATCACCATGGCCCACCCATCCACCAGCACGAACAGCATGATCTTGAACGGCAGCGAGATGATGATCGGTGAGAGCATCATCATGCCCATGGCCATGAGCACGCTCGCCACCACCATGTCGATGATCAGGAAGGGGATGAACAGCATGAACCCGATCTGGAATGCGGTCTTGAGCTCACTGGTGACAAACGCCGGCATCAGAATCCAGAAGGACACGTCCTCGGGCCCCTCATAACTGTCCTCTTCGCCCGCGATCCGGACGAACATATTCAGGTCCGTCTTACGGGTCTGACCGATCATGAACTCCCGGAAGGGCTGGCTGGCACTCTCAACCGCCTCCATCGCGGCCATGTCCCCACTGAGATAGGGCTGCAGCGCCTCCTGATTGGCGCGCTCGAACACCGGCGACATGATGAAGATCGAGAGAAAGAGCGCGAGCCCGATCAGGATCTGGTTGGAGGGGGTCTGCTGGAGCCCGATGGCCTGGCGCAGGATGGCGAAGGTGACAATGATGCGGGTGAAGGACGTCATCATCATCAGTGCCGCCGGCAGAAAGCTCAGCGCCGTCATCAGCGCCACAATCTGCAGGGTTACGGAGTACTGCTGTTCGCCGTCCTCGGTGGTGGTGAGCGAGAGCGCCGGGATGCCCTCAGGCGCGGCCTGAGCCAGTAAGGGGGCGAACAGCAGCAGTGCCCCCGTTATCCAGGCGTACCTCGATGTCATGGATGATCCCCCTACACGTCATTGGAACCTCCCGTTGCGCCGCGCCCCATCACCTGCTGGAGCTTACGGGCGAAGTCACCACTGGCCGCGGATTGCGCCCCGGTGACAACGGGTTCATCAAAGACATGCAGGGTTCGTACCGATTGTGGCGTAATGCCTATAAGTATCTGTTTATCGCCAACTTCAACAAGAGCCACACGCTCTTTCTGGCCGACGGAGAGGACCGCGACCACCTTGAGCGCCTGAGTATTGACGCCGCCCAGGCCCTGGACGCGACGGGCGATCCAGCCGCTGAAGAGGATGAACGCCAACACCACGATCAACCCGGCTCCCAGAGTGAGCGCAGTCGTCATGGTGTCCGGCGTGCTGGCGCCGATTCCGTCACCCCCGGTTTCCTGCTGGGCTTCCTGGGCCTTAACCAGAAGTGGCATAAGCCCGGCAAGGCCCAGCGTCCAGCGAGCGTAAAGCACGGACCGGTTCATTTGGACAGCTTGCGGATGCGTTCGGAGGGGCTGATCACATCGGTGAGGCGGATGCCGAACTTCTCGTTCACCATCACCACCTCACCGTGGGCGATCAGCATACCGTTGACCAGCACATCCAGTGGCTCTCCGGCCAGCCGGTCCAGCTCAATCACCGAGCCCTGATTGAGCTGGAGCAGGTTGCGGATCGGGATGCTGGTATTACCCACTTCCATGGAGATGGTCACCGGAATATCCAGGATCACATCCAGATCCGGGTGCTGCTCCCCGCCGGGCTCGGGCTCATGGGTAAAGTCCTGCATGGGCGCCTGGCGCACATCCTCGCCGCGGCCACTGGCACCGCCCTCGCCACTGCCACCGGCTTCCGCCATGGCAGCCGCCCATTCATCACCCCGGTCATCCTCACCGCCTGAGGCCTCGCCTTCACCGGCGTCACCCATGGCCTGCTCCCATTCGGCGGCGAGCTTCTCGTCCTCGGTCATTTCCTCGCCGTTGCCGTTGTGTTCGTCTTCAGCCATTGTCCTGAACCTTCAGCTTGTTGGTGGTCTCGGGCCGTTTGATCTGATCCGTGACCCGCAGCGCCATATTGCCGTCGCGGGTGCCCAGGTTCCCCTTGTAGATGGGAATGCCATTGGCGGTCATGGTGGCGTCCTCGGGCATGTCGATGGGAATGATATCCCCCGCCTCGAACTGCGCGACCTCACGCAGGGAAATCTGGCGCTCAGCCACGGTCACGTTCACCGGCACCTCGACTTCCTTGATGTCCTCCTGCAGGGCATTGACCCAGCGTTCATCAACCTCGTCCACGTCACTCTGAACGCCGGCGTCCAGAAGCTCGCGGATGGGCTCAACCATCGAATAGGGAATGGCGATGTCCATCTCGCCACCGCCGCCGTCCAGCTCAATCTGGAAGGTGCTGACGATCACCACCTCGCTGGGGCTGACGATGTTCGCCATGGAGGGGTTCACCTCCGACGACAGGTACTCGAAGTCCACCTTGAACACCGCGCTCCAGGCCTCCTTCATGTCCTGGAATACCTGCTCCAGCACCATCTGCACAATGCGCGTCTCGGTGGGCGTGAATTCCCTGCCCTCGATCTTGGCGTGGCGCCCCTCCCCTCCGAAGAAGTTGTCCACCAGCTTGAAGACCAGCTTGGCGTCCATGATGTAGAGCGCCGTGCCCCGAAGCGGCCGCATTTTGACCAGATTGAGGCTCGTGGGCACGAAAAGGGTATGGATGTATTCCCCGAACTTCATGATCTGGATGCCGGCCGCGGCCACATCCGCGTTGCGACGCAGGAGATTGAACAGACTGATCCGGGTGTAGCGCGCAAACCGTTCGTTGATCATCTCCAGCGTCGGCATGCGCCCGCGGACGATACGGTCCTGGGTCGCCAGATCAAAGGTCTTGGCTTCACCCGTATCCTCTTCGTCATCGGTGTCCACGTCGCCATCGTCAACACCGTGGAGCAGCGCGTCGATTTCATCCTGCGACAGCAGATCCTGCATGATTATTCCCCAGCCCGGGCCCGTATCCCCGGGTCACTGCATGACAAAGTTGGTGAACAGTACCTGCTCAATCGAAGACGCGTTTTCCGCCTTAAGTACAGCGTTCACGGCGTCACGCATATCCTCGAGCAGTGTCTGCTTGCCCTCGCGGGTGCGGAGCTGTTCAAAAGACTGCTCCTGCAGCAGCCCCCGGAGCCGGCTGCGTACAGTGGGCCGGTGACGTTCAAGCGCGGCCGAGACATCCTCCCCACGCATGACAAACGCCAGATGCAGCTGCAGATAACGCTGCTGATCCCCACTGACCGACACCACCAGCGGGTCCGCTAACTCGAAATAGCTGGCCGGCGTATGGGCTTCACTCGGCTCCTGGCTGTTGCCGCTGCCGCCTCCGAAGCTGGTTTCACCCAGAAACCAGAGGGTACCGGCTACCGACACACCAACTGCCAGAATCACACCCAGAACTGCGATGATAATGGTTTTGAACTTGCCGCCTTTACCGTTCCCGGCCATGCCGTAATCCCGTCGCTCTGTGACAGCTGCCCAAGGGCAGCAATTCGTGTGCCATCAATATAGTTGACCGGATCGGGTCAGGGCCAGCCCCGGCCTCACGCATAGGTATCAATGCCATCGTCGAGAGTGATGGTGGACTCACCGGTCGCAACCGTTTCGCCGGCGCCGCTGGCCGGACCGGAGCCGTCACGCTCACCGGATTCCCCTTCCGCGGCTTCCTCGCCGTCACCTCCCGCAGCCTCGCCGGAGACATCAAAGTCAGCCAGGTTGAGCCCCTCCTGTTCAAGCATTTCCCGCAGTCGGCTGCTGTTGAGTTCCAGCATCTCCCGCACCTGGGCATTCTGGGCATTGACGGTCACCTGGGCCTGATCATTCTGGACCGAGACGCGAACCTCGATCGGCCCCATATCCGGCGGGTTCAACTGGATATCCGCAGACTGGATGCTGCGCCCGGCCAGCCAGGCAATCTTGCCGGCAACCTGCTCACTCCACTGCTTCTGGTTCTGTACCGGGGTTTCGACGGTTGTGGTGTAGTGCCGCAGGGTGGCATCACGGGCCGCCTCGGAACGGGTGAAGCTCTGCTGGGTCAGCCCCAACGCCTCACTGCTGCGGCTCCCTGACTCCTGGCCACCACTGTTCTCCACCGCAACCAGGCGCAACCCCTCAAAACGCAGATCGGTGCTGCTGGCCTCACTGCTCTGCCCGTTCGGGCCATTCAATGCCATGCCGGAAAGCAGGTTCTGCAGGAAATTGCTGGTGCTGTTGCGGGCACTGCCATCACTGATTCCGGGCGCACTGGCTCCCTTCCCCAGGAGCTCACCCAGCGGCAACCCATTGCCTCCCCCATTGTTCGAGGATGCCTCGCTCCCATTGCCCTGACTACTGCCCTGCAGCCCATTGATCCCAGCCAGGGCTGCCAGAACGCCCTGCTGCTCGCCACTGGTCAGGTTCTCAAGCTGCTGCAGCCAGTCCGCCTCGCCTCCGGCTTCCGGACTGACATCCAATCCGCCCGAGAAAAGAGCCTGCAGTGCCTCAAGCCCGCTCCCCTCCTGTTCCTCCAGCAGGTTAGACAGCTTTTCCAGCGGAATGCCCGGCCCCTCGCGTCCCTCAAGAGCCAAGCGCAAGTCACCGCCATCGCCCCTTACGATACGACCGACCACATTGCCTTCCGCATTGCGCAATACATCGCCGGGCTTCAGGCCGTCACTGCCTTTGCCCATGAGGCCACGGTGGAGTTCGCCGAAGGCGGATGCGTCAGCACCCTTGCCATCGGCACCATTACCTGAGCGGCCGGAAACGGACGCGGTCTCGGGGGAGAGAATATCGGGCATTTGCATGGCAGAACCTTGCCTCCTGAATGGATCAGTTCAAGACTTAACGCCATGCAAGCAATTTGGAGGCCAGATTGGAAATGCGGGGGAATTATCCATCCCGAAAATGCGCCAGTTCCTGGCGGACTGCTCCCAGCTCCGCCTCAATCGCACTGATGCAGTCATGGATGTCGGAGAGATCGCCATCACGGCCACGCTGCTCCGCAGTCCGGCAGCGCTCGGCCAGTTCCGGCGCGCCGATATTGATGCAGCTGCCCTTGAAACTGTGTGCCATCTTCCGGACTTCCTCGGCGTCTTCCGAGGCCGCCCCCGCGCGCAGCTGCTCCAGACGATCATCCGCATCCTGAAGGAAGGTATTCACAAGGATCGCAAATTCATCCTCCATGACATCCCGCAGCTCCGCGAGAGCATCATGGTCAATGTGCTGGTGTTCACTCATTGCGGCTACCGTAATCAGCTTCTGCCAGAAATCTACTCGGCACGCCAGATGTATTCTGCTTCCACGCAGTTGCCCGTGTCGTTCCAGCGTACGTCATGGCAAAGCGTCTGCACAAGCGCGATGCCACGCCCTGAAAGCTGCTCATGATCGAGCGAGGACGCGGTCTCACCCGGATCGAACCCGGGACCGCTGTCGGCAACCGTTACCAGCAGGGTGCCGCCGGTGCCATCCTCATGGGGCTTGTGAGCAAGCGTGATGGAGACCCAGCCGTTGGCAAGCTGCCCCAGGAGCCGTTCACGCTCGCTGTAGTAGCGCGTGAAGCCACTGGGTGAATCCTTGAGGCCCGACGGCAGACGCAGTACGCCATGCTCCAGGGCATTGGTGAACAGCTCGCCGATGATGGTGTAGACATCACCACTGCAAAGGCGCAGTCCCGGCACGTCCATGCACACATGCAGCAGCAGCGGCACGGGGTTGAACTGTGCCAGCGTCCGATCCTCAAGGTCATACTGGAGCCGCCACTGTTCCGGCCCGGCCCCGGTGTCCGGAAGCATCTCGTGCTCCACCGTGTTCAACGCCGACTCCGGGACCATAGCCAGATCCAGAATGGTGATATCATCCTCGCTCACCACCCCTTCTCCGAAACGATGCACCGCCTCACGCAGGCACTCAAAGCCCCCGTATGGCCCGGAGCGCTGGTTGATGGCTGCAATCGCCCGCTCTTCGCCGAACAGCTCTCCCTCGCTGTTGGAGCTTTCAATGACCCCATCCGTGGCCAGCAGCATGTGTTCCCCCAGCGCGAGGGTGTGGCGCTCACAGGCCGCGGAGAAGCGTTCCGCGGAAAGAATCCCCAGAGGCAGGTGGCGCGACCGGAGTTCATCCTGGGTGCCATCATGGCGGAGTATCCAGGCCGTGGGCAGGCCTCCGTTCCAGACTTCCGCATGGCCCGAGCGCAGGTTGAGATCCACCATTGCCGCACAGCAGAAGAAGCCGGTTGGCAGGATGTTCCGGAGCTTGCGGTTGATCTCCCGCAGGATGTCGCCGATGGCGAACCCCTTGGCGGTCATGCCATAGAAGATCTCGGACATGGGCAGGGCGCCGATGGCCGCCGGCAGACCGTGACCGGTGAAATCCCCCACGAAGAGGTGCATACCGCCGGACGGCTTGGGTGAGGCGAAAAGCACATCCCCGTTGAAGATGGACATGGGGGAGGCCTCGAACCGGATATTGTCCGCTCCCAGACAGCCACGATCGGCAATGTTGTCGAACACCCGGCGGGCCAGTGCCTGCTCGCGCATCATCTGATGGTTGCGCTGATCGGTCCGGTCACGCTCCTGTTGCAGACTCTGGTGCAGATCCCGCATGCGCTGGAAGGCGTTGATCTTGGCCCGGAGAATCACCCGGTTGTAGGGTTTGGAAAGAAAGTCGTCACCGCCGACCTCGAGACAGGAGGCCAGCGATTCGGCGTCACTGAGTGACGTCAGGAAAATGATGGGAACCAGATCCTCACCGGCAGCCGCCTTGATCCGCCGTGCGGCTTCCAACCCATCCATGTTGGGCATGAGCACATCCAGCAGCACCATCTGCGGCTTTTGCTGCTCAAAGGCCTCGACCGCCTGCGCGCCATCCTCCGCCATGATTACCTCATGGCCCTGCCGGGTCAGGATGGCGTTGAGGATCATGCGATCCGTCTGGTTGTCGTCCGCGATCAGTATCCTGAGCGGCGTTGCGGAACCGGCATCAGTCGTCAATCTGGAAAAGCTGCTCGAAGTTGGAGACCGTCAGGATACGGCGCACATCCCCGTTGCAGTTGACGATCCGGACATCGGCCTTCTCACCACCGGCATAGTCCCGGAGAAGCAGAAGCATGCCCAGGGCCGAACTGTCCAGGTAGGTGGTGTCCCGCATATCGATCACGTACTGGGAAATGCCCTGTCCCTCGCCCTCGTACGCGTGACGGAACGCCTGATGTGAGCTGAAATCAAACCGCCCTTCGATCCGGATGGTCAGCTCGGACCCATCCCCGGAACGCTCTGTGGTAATCGACATTGTTCCCCCTGTCGTGCACGACCACGTCATTCATCAGAGCATAGATCAACATGCCCTGATGTCACGTGACCGATTGCCACTATCCCTGACGCTGCATGGCACGGGCAAAGCGCTGGTTGGCGGCCTCGTCCAGCGCCTTCTGTTCCCGGCGCTCGTCCTCACGGGCCTCACGCCGGCGACAGGTCTCGATATAGCGCGCCATGCCCTCTCGCCGCTGACGCGCCGCCTGCCAGTGCTTCCGGGCCTCCTCCGCCGTGGCCCGGTAACGGTCCACCTGCTGTTGCTGCTGGGCAATCGCCGCCACGAGCTGGCTGATGAACTGCTGCCCGGCCTGGAGTCTGGCCGCCGAGGTGGTTCCGGATGCCTCGGAGCGGATCTGGTGCTGATACTCCTCATGGTAGCGCTCCAGCTCGTCGAGCCGCTGCTGCTGTTCAGCCAGCGCCTGCTGCGCCGTCTGGAACCGCTCCCGGGCCGCCTGCTCCTGTCGGTCCTCCATATCGAGAACCACCTGCAGCCGCTGCGAACGCCGTTTCATGAATCACCCATTACCGTGCACCTGTTTCGGCATCGCCATTGCCGTTCCCCTGTCCGCCAACAATGGCGTCCAGTGCCTTTGAGGCTTCCGTGAAGCCCGCACTTTCATCGAGCCCCTGCTGTAGAAACTGACGCATTTCCGGCATTTTGTCGATAGCCAGATCCGTCTCCGGGTCCGCGCCCTTCTGGTAGGCACCGACACTGATCAGATCCCGGGACTGCTGGTAGCGTGAATACAGCTGCTTGAAACGCTGAGCCTGACGCAGATGGTCCGCGGAGACCACGTGGGGCATGACCCGGCTCACGGAGCCTTCCACGTCAATCGCCGGGTAGTGACCTTCCTCGGCCAGCTCCCGGGAAAGCACCATATGGCCATCCAGAATGGCACGGGCTGCATCCGCAATCGGGTCCTGCTGGTCATCACCTTCGGTCAATACGGTATAGAAGGCTGTGATCGAGCCCCCCTCACGCTCACCATTGCCGGCGCGCTCCACCAGTTGCGGAATGCGCGCGAACACCGACGGCGGATAGCCCTTGGTCGCAGGCGGCTCCCCCACCGCCAGCGCGATCTCCCGCTGCGCCTGGGCATAGCGGGTGAGTGAATCCATCAGCAGCAGCACCTTGCGGCCGCGGTCCCGGAAGTACTCGGCGATGCGGGTGGTCAGCATGGCCGCGCGCAGGCGCATCAGCGGCGAGTCGTCCGCCGGGGCAGCGACAACCACGGAGCGGGCAATGCCCTCGTCACCGAGAATCTCCTCGATGAACTCCTTGACCTCACGGCCCCGTTCACCGATGAGGCCAACCACAATAATGTCCGCTTCGGTGAACCGGGTCATCATGCCCAGGAGCACGGACTTGCCCACACCACTGCCGGCAAAGAGCCCCAGGCGCTGGCCCTCACCCACGGTCAGAAGGCCATTGATCGCGCGGATGCCGACGTCCATGCGCTGGCGAATGGGCGTGCGGTTGAGCGGATTGATGACGGCGCCGGTAAAGGGAACATAGTGCGTGGCCTCCAGCGGGCCCTGGCCATCCAGGGGTTCTCCGGCGCCGTCCACAACGCGGCCCAGAAGGCCTTCTCCCACGGGCACGCGGCTGGCGCTTTCCATGGGCGTGACCAGTGCACCGGGCCGCAGGCCACTGATGGCGGTCAGTGGCATCAGGTAGAGCCGGTCGTTCTCGAAGCCCACCACCTCGGCTTCCACCTGGTTGCCGTCCTCGGCCTGGATCAGGCAGCGGTCGCCTACTTCCATGGGGCAGCCCACACATTCCAGGGTCAGCCCCACCATGCGCGTGAGACGCCCGCTCAGCTCAGGACCGCTGGCTTCAGGCAGTGCCTGGGCAAACCGGCCCAGGCGGTCAGAGAGTGTCATCGCCGTCACCGTTTCCGTCGTCAGGCTCACCGCCTGATTCCAGCACGTCCCGGTGGTAATCGCTCATTTCGCCCATGACCGCGTCCAGTTCCCCGTGATCCCCATCTCCGCCGTCACTGAGCTGGGCTTCGAGCATCCGCTGGACCTGTTTCTGGAAGCGCTTCTCCACAGTGTAGTCCACCAGGCTGCGACTGCTGGCAACGATACAGCCCCCCGGCAGAATCTGTTCATCCGGCGCCACCGTGGCATGACCGGCGACACCGTCAATCGCCTGGCGCACCATCTCCGCGTCATCCGGATGCACACGGATACGCATGTCACTGTCGCTGTCAGGCAGGCTCTGGATGGCCCGGCGCACGATGCTGCCAATCTGGGAGCTGTCGAGCTGGAGTTCCCGATGGATCACGGACCGGCTCAGGGCCATGACCAGGTTGAGCAGTGCCGCTTCGGTGGCCTCCTCCTCCTGGCGTAGTGGGTGGGTCAGCGCCTCCATCAATTCCTGCAGCCGCTGCTCCTGCTGCCGGACCCGTTCACGGCCTTCCTCCTGGCCCTGCTGTTCCCCGGCCTCACGCCCGGCAGCGTGACCCTCGTCATAACCCACCCGGTAGCCCTCACGGGCTCCCTGATCCATGCCTTCGGTCTTGCCGGCCTCAAAGCCGGCATTGTAGCCCTCGTCACGCGCTTCATTGTGGATGGCTTCCAGCTGTTCCGCGGTCAGCGGCTGAACCGTCTCCTGTTCCACGTCCTCAACGCCCGCACGGCGCTGCCCGTTCTCGTCGAGCAGCGGCATTTCCCAGCGTTCATAGGCAGTGAGGTCGCCGGAAGGAATCCGGTCGCGATGCGAGTGGCGGGTCATTTAAAGCATTTCCTCGCCGGAGCCACCCAGCACAATGTCGCCGCTTTCGGCCATGCGCCGGGCAACGGTGATGATTTCCTTCTGGGCCGCCTCCACCTCGGAGACCTTGACCGGCCCCTTGGCCTCCAGGTCGTCCTTCAGCAGTTCGCCGGCACGCTTGGACATATTCTTGAAGATCTTCTCCTTCACTTCGTCCTCCGCGCCCTTGAGCGCCACCACCAGTACGTCCGAGGAAACCTCGCGGAGCAGCGCCTGGATGCCCCGGTCGTCCACGTCCTTGAGGTTGTCGAAGACGAACATCAGGTCCTCGATCTCGCTGCCCAGGTCGGGATCCATGTCCTTCACGGAGTCCATGAGCTGGCCTTCGATGCTGCGGTCCATGTAGTTCATGATGTCCGCCGCGCGCTGGATACCGCCTATGCGGCTGGCCTGGCCACCAGCGCCCCCGGAGAACTGCTTCTCAAGGATGTTGTTGAGCTCCTGCAGCGCCTGCGGCTGGATGGACTCCAGGGAGGCCACACGCATCATCACATCAAGGCGCACCTTGTCATCCAGCGACGCCAGAATCTCGGCGGACTGGTCCGGATCCAGGTAGGAGACAACGATTGCCTGGATCTGGGGGTGTTCATATCGGATGATGTCCGCCACCGCCCGGGGTTCCATCCACTTGAGGGTATCCAGGCCGGTGGTGTTGCCGCCGATCAGTATCCGGTCAATGAGGCTTCCGGCCTTCTCCTCGCCCAGGGCATTGGTGAGCACCGACCGGATGTAGTCATCAGCGCCAACGCCCAGACCGGTCTGGCCGCCAACCGCCTCGAAGAACTCACCCACAACGTAGTTCACGTCGTTCTTGGGCACGTCCTGCAGCTGGGACATGGCCATCCCCACCCGCTGGACCTCCTTCGGCCCCATGTGCTTGAGGATCTGCGCAGCATCCTCCTCGCCCAGGGTCATCAGCAGTATCGCAGCCTGCTCAATGCGGCCCAGTTTGCGCGAGGGCTGGGCCCGGCCGGCTGTGTTCTCTTCCTCACTCATCCGCGTTCACCCACTGACGAACCACCTGCGCTACCCGTGCGGGATCTTCCGCAATCAGGCCTTTAACAGCGTTCAGCTCCCTATCATAGCTTTCACCGGTATCGGGCAAAAGCCGATCGTCGCCACTGCCCATGGCCGAGCGGATCGATTCACTGCCTTCAATATCGTCCAGACCACCAAGCCCTTCAAGGTCCGACTCACCAGCCTCACCACTGCCCCCACCACCACCGCCGGAGGCCAGGGTCTTGAGTGTGGGCCGGACCAGAAGGAGGGCCAGCGCAATGATCACCAGGCCCGCGATCACCGGGCGGATGCTGTCCTGAAACCAGGGTTGCTCATAGAAGGGCACAGGCTCAATCTCGGGCTCCTGCTGCTCGGCGAAGTCCGTGTTGACCACGGTCACGCTGTCTCCCCGCGCGGCGGAAAAGCCCACGGCGTCCCGAACCAGACGGGTCAGGCGCTCCAGTTCCGCCTGGGGCCATTCGACACTGGTGGTCTCCCCGGTTTCCGGGTTGGTGCGCTTGAGATCATCCACCGCTACCGCCACGCTCATACGGTTGACCGAGCCAGGCTCCTTGCGCGTGAAGCTCAGCAGCCGATCCACCTCGTAGTTGCGGGTCGATGAGGTCCGCGAACTCCGGGAGCCGCCCCCTTCGCCGCCGCCCTCGCCGCCGGCCTGTTCCGGTGCTTCGGCTTCGCCGGGAGGCTGGTTCGAGAGCGCGCCGGGAATTCCACCGGCCTCGCCCTGGCGGTTGATCTCTTCCACAGTCTGCTCGCTGCGCAGAGCCTGCTGCTCGGGGTTGAAGATCTCCTCGGCCTGCTCCACTGCCTTGAAGTCCATGTCCACCGACACTTCCGCGTTGAAGCGGTCGCGCCCCATGATCGGAGCCAGGATTCCCGCGACCCGCTCCTTGAGCCGTTGCTCCACGCGCCGCTGCATCTGGAACTTCTGGGCCATCTCCTGGGCTTTCTCGTTGTTCACATTGGCGGACAGGTGGTTGCCACGCTGGTCCACGACCGTGACATCCTCCCGGCTCATCTGGGGCACACTGCCCGCAACAAGGTTGATGACCGAGCGCACCTGGGTTTCATCCATGCGCCTGCCGGAGCCCAGATCCACCATGACCGAGGCAGAGGGGTTGCGGTTGTCACTGACAAAAACGGAATCCTCGGGAATGGCCAGGTGTACGCGGGAATTGCGCACATTGCCCATGGCCCTGATGGTGCGGGCCAGCTCACCTTCCAGGCTGCGGTGGAAGCGGGCCTTTTCCATGAACTGGGAGGTACCCAGGCCCTGATCCTGCATGATGATCTCAAAGCCCATGCCCTTGTCCTCGGTCACACCTTCCCGGGCCAGAGCCAGGCGGGCTTCATGGATGTCACCCGACGCCACCAGAAGAGCGCCACTGCGGTGCTCAATCCGGTAATCCACCCCGGCGCTGTCCAGCACATTGGTGAGCTCCGCAGGGTTATACTCACTCATATCGCCCACCAGGGGCTTGTAGTCCGAGCCCTGGGCCCAGAGCACCAGTGCCACGGCCAGTGCCACACTGGCGGCAAGACCGACGATAAGCCCCACCTGACGCAACAGGGTCAGCCGGTTGACGCCCATCAGCAGGTTGCTGCCACCTCCAGTGGCACTGCTTTCGCTCCCGCCTCCCCCGCCGCTGGCCGGCGGGTTGGTCTGTTCCGTTTCAGCCGGTACGTTGGCCATTGTGCGCTCCTGTCACCGCACACCGCCCGCGGGCGGATATCCCGTTGAACCGAATCAGATCGGCATGTTCATGATTTTCTCATAGGCCTGCACGACGCGGTTACGCACCTGGGTCGTGGCCTCGAATGCCACCGAAGCTTTCTGGCTCTCGACCATCACCCGCGTGATGTCCACATCCGGATCACCCTGGGTATAGCGGGTCTTGAGGTCCGAGGAGGTCTGCTGCAACTCGTTAACCTGATTGACCGCCCCCTGGAGGGTGTCCATAAAGCTCGGGCCCTCGCCCTGCTTGGCCTCACCCGGCTTCTGGCTGGGCTGCATCTGCTCCGGCCGCAGCTGGTCCGGCTGGATCTGCTGGCGCTGCTGCATCTGCTCGCGCAGCGCACGGATATCGGACAGCACGGAGTTCACATCAGCTCGTTCAACCATTGTTCCTCTCCCAATGCTCAGGGCTCTGCCATGGCAGATTCATCTCGATGACAGAAAAGCAAACAACGGGCCAGAATGAATTTTCCATTCCATTACAGGCTCTTGAGAGAGTTTCTGAGCAAAATCCGGCTGGAAGGGGCGGAATGGAAAAGTGTGCTGACGTGATTTTGACACAAAAAAGCCCGGGCCGGAGCCCGGGCAGGCAGGAGGAAGGGACGTCAGACGAACGCCAGCTCCTCTTCAGGGTTGATGCCATGATCCCGCATCTGGGCAAGCTTGTAGCGCAGGGTACGGGGACTGATGCCCAGCCGTTCGGCCGCCTGTTTGCGGCGGCCACGCTCATCACGCAGGGTCTGCAGGATGATCCGGAACTCACGTTGGCGCAGGTCATCTCCCAGAGAGGCATCCTGGGGCTCACCGGCTGCCTCAACGGCTTGGGGGGCAGGCGCGTCAGCCTCCGCGCCCGGTTCAACAGTCTCTTCCGCATCAGGTTCCGGAACAGCCGATCGCGGCGCCGGTGCGGCGCCGGTGATGCTCTGGTCCAGGCTCAGGTCCCGGTCCGTAATGACCTGCCCCTGCTGCAGGATCAGGGCCCGCTGGATGGCGTTGTCCAGTTCCCGCACATTGCCCGGCCAGTCGTACTGGTAAATAACCCGGCGTGCACTGGGGTCCAGCGTAACCCCGGTCATGTGCATCTGACGGGCGTGCTTTTCCAGCAGATGGTCCGCCAGCGGCAGGATGTCGTCACGGCGCTCGCGCAGCGGCAGCCACTGCAGTGGGAACACACCCAGCCGGTAATAGAGGTCCTCACGGAAGCGGCCCGCGGCCACATCCTCCTGGAGATCCCGGTTGGTGGTGGCAATCACACGCACATCAAGCTGGATGCTGCGGCGGCCACCCACCCGTTCCACTTCGCGCTCCTGAAGGACCCGCAGGAGCTTGGCCTGAAGCCCGATCTCCATTTCCGAGATCTCGTCCAGAAGCAGCGTGCCGCCATTGGCCTGCTCGAACTTGCCCGGCGACGTCTGGTGTGCCCCGGTGAAGGCCCCCTTCTCGTGACCGAAAAGGATCGCCTCCAGCATATTCTCGGGGATAGCGGCGCAGTTGAGGGCCACAAAGGGCTGTGAGGCGCGGCTGGATTCGTCATGAATGTAACGCGCCAGCACCTCCTTACCCGTGCCACTTTCGCCACAGATCAGCACAGTGGAGTCCGTGGCGGCCACCTTGCGGGCTAGCTGGAACATCCGCCGGCTGGCGGCATCCTCGGCAATGGCGCGGTTGGCACTGGTAGAGGCAGGGCCTCCCAGAACCCGCGAGACAATGTCCGTCAGCACCTGTGGCTCAAACGGTTTGGCCAGGTAATCCACGGCACCGGCCTGCATGGCGGAAACCGCCTGCTCGATGCGGCCGTAGGCGGTCATCAGCAGTACCGGAATGCCGGGATGATGGCGCTGGATCTCTGCCAGAAGGCTGATGCCGTCCATGCCGGGCATCTGCACGTCACTGATCACCAGATCCACCGGTGCCGAAGCCAGTTTCTCCAGGGCTTCCTCACCACTGGCCGCCTCACTGACCCGGTAGCGCTTGACCTCCAGAGTGGTGACCAGTGCCTCGCGGAGTTCCCCGTCGTCCTCAACAATCAGTATCTTCTGTTTCGCCATGACTACTTCTCCGATGAATCCCCGGGATCACCCGTTGTGCGGCGCGGCCAGCGGCAGCGTGATAATGGCGCTGGTGCCGCTGTGACCATCCGAAACCAGCTCAAAACGCCCCTTGTGGGCCTGAACCACGGCGTTGACCACTGCCAGACCCAGTCCTGTGCCGTGGGACTTGGTGGTGACGAACGCCTCGGTCACGCGCTCGGCCTCTTCCGGAGAGAGGCCCGGCCCGTTGTCTGTGATACAGAAACGGACCTCGCCGCCCTGCCCGGAAACCTCGAGCGCCAGCTCATCCGCGCCGGCTTCCAGGCTGTTGTTGATCAGGTTCAGGCAGGCGCCAATCAGGGCCTCGCGATTGCAGGCGATGGCCCCCTCTGGCCAGTGATCCGGTGTGGTGAGCGTGGCCCGGCGTGTCTGGAGTGACGTCTCCGCATTCTGGACAACGGCCTGAACCCATTCGCCGACACCCAGCTGTTCGGCGAGCCGGATATCACCCCGAGCGAAAATCAGCATGTCGCGGACCTGCTGCTCCAGATGCTGGAGGCGTGCCATCAGCTTGCCGGCACAGCGCTCGCGCATCTCAGCATCCAGGTCCTCTTCATACAGGTGGCCGGCATAGAGCATGGCTGCCGACAGTGGCGTACGGATCTGGTGAGCCAGCGAGGCAACCATCCGGCCCATGGAGGAAAGCCGTTCAGAACGCGCGAGGCGTGACTGCAGCTCACGGGTTTCGGTCAGATCGGTAAGGAGAATCAGCTGGCCGGGCTCGTTATCCATGGAGCGGATCTCGATGTTCACCCGGCGGCCATCATTGAGGGACACTTCATGGCCATCATCACGCCGCGGCGCAAAGGCCCGCTGGATCACGTCCACCCAGCGCTGGCCTTCCAGGGGTTCTTCCAGCAGTTCAACCGCCGCCGGGTTGCACTGGCTGATGACGCCCTGGCTGTCCAGCACCACCACGCCGGCCGGCAGCACGTCCAGAAGGGTCGAAAGCCGGTTGGCGACCTTCTCGCGCTCCTCCAGCTCATCACGGCGGCGGCGCTCCTCGCTGCTGAGACGCCCCGCCAGATCATTCACCCGTTCCTCCAGCGTCCGGTAGGAATCCGTGATCTGGCGCGACATCTGGTTGAACAGTTCCAGCGCCTCATCCACTGGGCCGGTCTCCGGCTCCTGCCGGGCACCGAAAAGGGAGGTCACCTTGTCGTTGGCATCCGCGGCCGCACTGTCGTGGGACGCGGCTTCGTTCCGCTCGGATGTCTGCTGGCTCATGGGCTTCTCCCGTACCGACGCCGCGCCCCGTGCGCGGGTTCTGTTCAGTTCAGGGAGATGCCAGCAGGTTTCATGCCACTCTGATTTTTTATTGATTGATCAGTGTCTTGGGAAAAAGACACGGAAGTGGCAGCCAAATTTTTGTCGCCGCTCAGGACTCGGTCTCTTCCCGGAGACCGTACTTCCTGACCTTCTCCACCAGGGTGGTGCGGCGGATGCGGAGCTTCTCGGCGGCCCGGGCAACCACGCCATCCGTCTCGTTGAGCGCCTGCTCGATCAGGGTCCTTTCCAGGTTCGACAGGTAGTCCTTCAGATCCAGGCCGTTGACCGGCAGCAGCGCCGGGGAATCCAGATTGTTGATGCCCTCAATGCCCGCAGGCATACCGGAGTCCTCGGTTTCATGGGACTCATCGAGATCGTCCACATAACGGAACTTACGGGGCAGCTCCTGGACCCCCACCACACCGTAGGGATGCATGATGGCCAGGCGTTCCACAAGGTTCGCCAGTTCCCGGACGTTACCCGGCCAGTCATGGCGGCAGAGACTCATGATGGCGGCGGAATTCAGGCGGATGGAGCCACGCTTTTCCTTCTCCATGCGGGAGATGAGTTCATTGATGAGAAGCGGGATATCCTCTACCCGCTCACGCAGGGCCGGCATTTCCAGCGGGAAGACATTGAGGCGGTAATACAGGTCCTCGCGGAACTCCCCGTTCTCGATCATGGTTTCGAGATTCTTGTGGGTTGCAGCGATCACCCGCACATCCGTATTGATGGTGCGGTTGCCGCCCACCCGTTCATAGGTGCGTTCCTGCAGCACACGCAGGATCTTGACCTGCATGCTGAGCGGCATATCACCGATCTCATCCAGAAAGAGCGTACCACCCTCGGCAAGCTCAAAACGCCCGGCGCGGGAGCTGATCGCTCCGGTGAAAGCGCCCTTTTCGTGGCCGAAGAGCTCACTTTCAAGGAGCTCGCCGGGAATGGCGCCGCAGTTGACCGGAACAAAGGGCTTATCCCGGCGCGGGGAGTGATAGTGAAGGTTGCGCGCCACCACTTCCTTGCCGGTTCCGGACTCGCCGGTGATCAGAACGCTGACTTCCTTGTCCGCCACCTGGGACATGAGCTGCCGGACGTGCTGGATGCGCCGGCTCGTACCCACCAGGCTGCGGAACAGCTGCACCTCGCGCTGCTGTTTACGCTGGCCATTGCGGGCATACTGCTCGCGGTACACCTGGGCACGGTAGAGTGAGTCCACGAACTTGGTATAGTTCGGGGGCCAGGCGATGCGGGCGATGATGCGGGATTCCGCCTCCGCACTGAGCCCTTCCAGACTGTGCTCGCCAATCTGCAGGAAAGGTACACCGGACTGACGCTCAGCCAGTTCATTGAGATGTCCAACCGCGGCATCGCTCTCGCCATCGACGACCACCGCCCCCAGCGTCTCCGTCTGTTCCAGGGTGGTGATCCATTGCCCAGGATCCGCGGCGCACACATCCTCGCCGATGAATTCCAGAATCAGGCGGAGGTCATGGCGACGCTGTTCATCGTCCACAACGAGAAATACGGTGGCAGTCTCGGACATCGGAGCAGCAGCCTCGGGTCAGGCGTTAATGACAGTTCCATGAACTCTTCGTCATGGGATTGTCACGCATTTAAGACGCTGAGACCGCTGGAGTCAATTTTATGACGCTGTTTTTATAAACATCCTGTTGTTCCCTGGTTACTGATTGTCCAGATAGGCCTTTGCCGCCTTCTGCGTCCGGTTGTTCGCACGCAACGCTGCAGCCGCTTCATCACGTTCCTCCTCGGATCCTTCCCGGGCCTGGTCGTAGAGGGCCTGAAGCCGTTCCACCCCTGCCCTGACCCGCTCCTGGCCGAGCTCTCCGGCATCCGCAACAGCCTCATCCACACACCGGCGGACCTCGTCATCAAGTTCCGCCAGAGCAGCCCAGTCCTTCGCGGCGACCAGTGATTCCACCCGGCCGACCATGTCCTCAAGTTCCGCCATAGCGATGCTCCCCGAATAACGTGACACAATTGGCTGCCACAGCAGCCGGTTTCCTTTGAAAATGGGCCGGATTGGCATTAATGTCGAATCCGTCACCCTGTCTTTCCCAATGAGCAAGCGACCCGACACCATCATGCAAGACCAGCAGAACGACGCCTACATTGCCATTGCCAGAGCCTGCCTCAAAGCCATCAACCAGGCGGCTGACGATGGGCGTGACCGCGCCGAACAGATCCAGATGGTCTATCAGGCCATCGACGAAGCCTTCCAGGAACAGTTTGAGCCCTACCGCCAGCAACTGCGGGACTACCACTCCATTCTAGATCGGATCGCCAGTGGCGAGCTGAGCGCTCAGCAGATGGTGGAACTGGCGGAGGCGGCGGTTGCCGAGAGCACCGAACGCGATCAGGATGATCCCCTGCACTGACAAGGAGCCCCGACCATGACCGCTCGATTCAAACTCCGTCCCACCGCACGGCTGGCAGGACTTGCACTCGGGGCCCTGGTGGGCCTCACCGCACAGTCTGCGGCTGCTGATGTCTCCCAGCGGACCTCACCACAGACCGGTCCCGGAGCCACCGCGGACTACCGTTACCTGACACTGGAGAATGGGCTGGGCGCCCTGCTGATATCCGATCCCCGGGCCGACAAGGCCGCCGCCGCCCTGGATGTGCATGTGGGCGCCGGAGCCGATCCGGAAGACCGGGCGGGGCTGGCCCACTTCACCGAACACATGCTGTTCCTCGGCACCGAGACCTACCCCGACCCCGGCGAGTACAAGTCCTTCATCAACAGTCATGGTGGCTCGCACAACGCTTTCACCAGCTCTCTGGACACCAACTATTTCTTCAACGTCGAGCCCGAGTTCCTGGAGCCGGCACTGGACCGGTTCTCCGAACAGTTCCGGGTGCCAACCTTCGCCGCAGAACTGATCGAGCGCGAACGCAATGCGGTCAACTCCGAGTTCTCGGCACACCAACGCAATGATGGGCGGCGTTTCTGGTCGGCGCTCAAGCAGACTTTCCCCGAAGGTCACCCTCTGGCGGGCTTTACCGTGGGCAATCTGGACACCCTCTCCAATGAGGACGGCGAGCTGCGCGCGGAAACCGTCGAGTTCTACGAGCAGCACTATTCCGCCAACCTCATGGAGCTGGTGGTGATCGGCCCGCAGCCGCTGGACGAACTGGAATCCATGGTGGTTCCCCGCTTCTCGCCGGTCGCCAACCGTGGCCACGACGCACCCCGCTATACGCAGCCCTTCCTCGCAGGCAGCCAGATGCCCCGGCTGCTGGAAGTGGATGCAATCCGGGACACACGCCAGCTGCAGTTGACCTTTCCGATTCCCTCCACGGAAGAGGACTACCGCAACAAACCGCTGTCCTACCTGTCGCACCTGATTGGGCACGAAGGTCAGGGCAGCCTGCATGCCGTCCTCAAGGAGGCCGGTCTGGTGGACAAGCTCTCCGCCGGCCAGAGCATGGACACCGGCGATCAGGCCATGATGAACATCAGCATGTCGCTGACGCCTGACGGCCGCGATCAGTGGCGGGAGGTGGTACGCCTGACCTTTGACTACCTGGACCTGATCCGGGAGAACGGCATCCGCCAGGTGTATTTTGAGGAGCAGCAGAAACTCAACGACATCGAGCTGCGCTTCCGGGAGCGGGACAAACCGATCCACGAAGCCAGCTCACTGGCGAGCCGCCTGCACCGTGTGGCACCGGATGATGTGGTGATCGCCCCCTGGCTCTACGAGACCTATGAGCCCTCCGTGTACCGGGAGCTGATGAGCCACCTTCAGCCGGACAACGTCCTGGTGTCCCTGCTGGCCCCCGTGGAGGAAACGGATGACTGGCAGACCACGCCCTATTACGACACGCCCTACCGGCTGACGGATCTGGAGGCGGAACAACTTGTCGGCGGGAGTGAGCGGAGCGCGCAGCTGGCACTTCCCGAGCCCAATCCCTTTATTCCGGAGGACCTGTCCCTGGTCTCCGGCGAAGACATGCCCCGTCCCCGTGCCATGGGCGGCAATGGGCCTCTGGAACTGTGGTACGCCCGTGACACCCGTTTCGAGGCACCACGTGCCAACGTCTACCTGTCCCTGCGCTCCCCTGCGGCCACAGGCTCCGCGCGCAATGCGGTGCTGACGCGCCTGCTTGCCGAAACCGTCAGGGACGAGCTCAACGCCCTCGCCTATCCGGCCCGCATCGCGGGACTGGACTACCAGGTCTACAGCCACCTTCGGGGCATTACCGTCAAGCTCAGCGGTTACAGCGACAAACTGCCCCGCCTCATGGGGGACGTCCTTGAACGGGTGCGCCATCCCGAGCTTGACCCGGAAAGCATCCGTACACGACTCCAGCAGATCCGTGATGACCTCGCCAATGCGGCCGAACGCCCTCCCTATAAGATCGCGTCCGGGGCCATCCATGAGCAGCTGCTTGCTAACGTCTACTCCCACGCCACACGACTCGAAGCGGCCGGGGATCTGTCCCCCGAGGATCTGGAAGCGCATACCGCCAGCTTCTACAGCGCCCTGGATCCGGTCATGCTCGTCCACGGCAACATGACGCGTGCAGCGGCGCTCAATATCCGCTCTAGGGTCACCAGTCTGATCATGGAGGATGTGGAACCCACGGATGTACCCCGTGCCCACGTCCGGAAACTGGCCGCGGAAGAGCAGAGCCTGGATGTCAGCGTCCGGCATTCGGACCAGGGGTACCTGCGCTATATCCAGGGCGCGGATTCGCACTATGCCACCCAGGCCCGCTTCCGTCTGCTCGCTCAGCTTCTGTCCTCACCTTTCTATGAGAGGCTGCGAACCAATCAGCAGATGGGCTATATCGTCCAGGGTACCTACTATCCGATGCTTGAGGCGCCTGGGATCGGCTTCATCGTCCAGTCCCCCAGGCACAGCTTCAAGCGCATCGATGAAAGCGTGACCACCTTCCTGAAGGAGCAGGAGAAACGGTTGGCAAACCTTGACCCGGAAAGACTCGAGCGGCAGAAGCAGGCCGTGGTCAGCCGTCTGGCGCAGGACGACACCCGTCTGAGCCAAGTGGCCAACCGCTACTGGCAGGAAATCGACCGCGGAAACCACGACTTTGATAACCGTGAACAGCTCATCAAAGCCGTGAAGGCCATAGACCATGAAGCGCTGATGGCCACCTACCGGAATGCCGTTCTTGAGGACCCCAGAGCCCTGGTGATCAACGCCCACCGGGATGTCCCCCGTGAGGCTGAGTCACTCCAGGGCCTGGACTATGACGGCAGCTTCCCCCGAACCGTCACAGGGACGGAATAAGCGACTCGCCGTAGAACTGGAGGTCCTGCAGCAGTAACTGGTCACGCCGACTCAGGGAGGAGTCGGCCATGCGCTGCTGCAGGTCCTCGAAAAAGCCCGGAAGACTGCGCCACCCTGGTCCCGGCTCCATGAGACGCTGATAACGGAACCGCTCCCACTGCTCCTGTTCCTCGGCACTGAGGCTCTGCGGGTAGTTGCGCGCCCGGTACCGGAAGAACAGCTCTGCCAGACGCGGATCCTCAAAGGCCGGTTCCAGCTCGCCCATAATCCCCGGTGGTGTTTCCACAATCTCCTGGAGACGGCGGCGGTCGGCATCCCCGATGAAGCCTCCTGAATAGAGCGCCTCATCCGGATCCCGTTCACTGTTCTCCGGGGATTCTCCGTAGACGGACCTGAGGCGCTCGGCCAGCCCCTCCATTCGTCTCAGCGTATCAAGATTCGCCCGAAGCGCCTCCCGGTCGAGTCCGAAGCGCTGGAGGCGCTCTTCCGGCAATTCCTTCAGCAGCGCGGCCGGCGCCACAACGGGGCAGGTGTTGGCACGGATCTCCTTGAGAGCTGGCCTTGGCCCGTCGCTCTCCGTGCGTTCCTCCGAGGGCTTGAACAGCTGCTCCCGGATGCGCTCCGGAGACAGCCCCTCAAGCTGCCGCGGATCCTGTCTCAGATCAAAGACGATCACCGAGTTGCGGTTCACCGGATGTGCGGCCACTGGCACAATCAGGGCACAACAGCCCTGCTCCGATGGATACATGGAAGACACGTGCAGTACCGGCTTACCCTTTGAGGTATCCAGCATGGAGAGCACCGAGCGCTTGTCGCGGTGCTGCAGCACATAGTCGAAGAGTTTCGGCTGGCGATCCCTGATGAGCCGGGCAACCTCGATGGTTGCGTACACGTCCGCCATGGCGTCGTGAGCCTCACCGTGCTCGATCCCGTTCGCACGGGTAATGTCCTCCAGGCGGAATGACGGCCGTCCATCCTCATGGGTCGGCCACTCAATGCCCTCGGGCCTGACCGCATGGGCGAGCCGCACCATGTCGATGATGTCCCAGCGGGAGTTGCCATTCTTCCACTCGCGGGCATAGGGATCCTGGAGGTTACGGTACAGCGTGTGCCGGGTCACCTCATCATCAAAACGGAGACTGTTGTAGCCCACGGCACAGGTGCCCGGCTCCATGAACAGCTCATTGATCCGCCCGATGAATTCCGCTTCCGGAACCCCCTCATTGAGGCAGTCCTGAGGCGTAATACCAGTCACGAGCGTCGCCACCGGATCAGGGACGTAGTCTTCCGCAGGACGCGCGTAAAGGGTGATGGGCTCCCCGATGATATTGAGCTCCGGGTCCGTGCGGACACCGGCAAACTGCGCGGGGCGGTCATGCACCGGGTCGGCCCCGAAGGTCTCGTAGTCATGCCAGAAAAAGGACTGCAAACCGGTTTCTCCTGCTCAGTACAGCAACCGCTCAGGATAACACCGGAGCATCCCCCGGAAGAATGGCAGCTTCAGAACAGCCCCTCGCCACGGTCGATATATTCTGTACGGGCACGAGGTGAGACCACATCATTGGTCAGCTTCTGAAGCTCAACACGCATGGCGGTAGGAATGTTCATGAAGACGCCGGCATCCGCCTGGACCGAGCCGTCAGCCCCGGGGGTATCCCACTCCACGGCCTGGTTCTGGAAGGAAATGAAAAAGTTATTGGTGAAATCAGCGGGATTCCCGTCCCCGCCATAATCACCGATCTCCAGGGTTTCAAAGGCGCTCAGAGCCGCGCAGTCCGCGCCTCCGGCACTGCAGTCCGCGGAGTCCGCAAGGCCATAGTGGGTAGCCCGCTGGCTGGTGGCGTTACCACTCCCGTCAAGAAGCTGACCCTGCTGGACATTGCCACTGCCGTCTTCCAGCTCCAGGCCCAGCCGCCCCGTCAGGGAGCTGATATCACCGGACAGCGTCCCCCTGGATTCCGTGAAGCCGACCCGGAAACCAACCACATTGCCGTTCTTGTCATCCGCCAGTTCCAGATAGGGATCGCGGCCAATGAAGGGAACAATATCACCGGCATCGTAGTTACTGCCGTCAAACTGCTGCCCCGACTGCCGGGCAATGTGGCCGAAGGAAAGGTTGTTGACGGCGATATCCGTACCATTGGTGGTCTCACCAACTGCCAGTTCTTCCATGTTCATCTGGAAATCGGCTTCCAGACCCATCGTATAGCGGGTGAAATCCATCTCCCCGGATTCCGTCACATCCAGGGCAAGCATGGACTGACCGGTGACGTCTCCCATCTCCTGATCGCTCATGGGCTCCATCTCGGCGTGAACCGCCGGGACGGGAGCAATCAGCAGCAGACCAATGACGCTTTCCCTGATACGCATTGGAGGTCTCATGCCTGAACGGTGAATGGCGTTGTCATGCCGTCAATCTAGCCTTTCACCACAGGCTGTACTGTGACCCTCATCATGCAGCGGGACCAGCCCAGGTGACCATTCATTAATCCGTGAAGGTCATCACGACTGGCAGGACAAAAAAAAGCCCCGCACGGCGATGCCGGCGGGGCTTTGGGTATAGGAGCCTGACGATGACCTACTCTCACATGGGATCTCCCACACTACCATCGGCGCTGGGCGGTTTCACTTCTGAGTTCGGCATGGGATCAGGTGGTTCCCGCCCGCTGTGGTCGTCAGGCGAAAAAGGGTGTGGCAGGCAATGAAGTCTGTGTTGTGTGGCACTGGCTCAAGCGTTGATCCGGAGCATGCGCTGGGGTGTTATATAGTCAAGCCTCACGAGCCATTAGTACCGGTTAGCTTAACGCCTTGCAGCGCTTCCACACCCGGCCTATCCACGTCCTGGTCTTGGACGGCTCTTGAGGGGCCTCGAGGGCCCGGGGAGATTTCATCTTGGAAGGGGCTTCCCGCTTAGATGCCTTCAGCGGTTATCCTGTCCGAACTTAGCTACCCGGCAATGCCACTGGCGTGACAACCGGAACACCAGAGGTTCGTCCACTCCGGTCCTCTCGTACTAGGAGCAGCTTTCCTCAAATCTCCAACGTCCACGGCAGATAGGGACCGAACTGTCTCACGACGTTCTAAACCCAGCTCGCGTACCACTTTAAATGGCGAACAGCCATACCCTTGGGACCGGCTTCAGCCCCAGGATGTGATGAGCCGACATCGAGGTGCCAAACACCGCCGTCGATGTGAACTCTTGGGCGGTATCAGCCTGTTATCCCCGGAGTACCTTTTATCCGTTGAGCGATGGCCCTTCCATACAGAACCACCGGATCACTAAGACCTGCTTTCGCACCTGCTCGACGAGTATGTCTCGCAGTCAAGCGGGCTTGTGCCTTTACACAAACCGCACGATGTCCGACCGTGCTTAGCCCACCTTTGTGCTCCTCCGTTACGCTTTGGGAGGAGACCGCCCCAGTCAAACTACCCACCACACAGTGTCCTCGTCCCGGGTAACGGGACTGAGTTAGAACCTCAAACAACCCAGGCTGGTATTTCAAGGACGGCTCCACGGTGACTGGCGTCACCGTTTCAAAGCCTCCCAGCTATCCTACACAAGACTGCTCAAAGTTCACTGTGAAGCTATAGTAAAGGTTCACGGGGTCTTTCCGTCTGGCCGCGGATACACTGCATCTTAACAGCGATTTCAATTTCACTGAGTCTCGGGTAGAGACAGCGCCCCCATCGTTACGCCATTCGTGCAGGTCGGAACTTACCCGACAAGGAATTTCGCTACCTTAGGACCGTTATAGTTACGGCCGCCGTTTACCGGGGCTTCGATCAAGGGCTTCGCCTGAGCTAACCCCATCAATTAACCTTCCGGCACCGGGCAGGCGTCACACCGTATACATCCTCTTTCGAGTTCGCACAGTGCTGTGTTTTTAGTAAACAGTCGCAGGGGCCTGGTATCTTCGACCGCCTCGAGCTCGGGGAGCGAGTCCCGTCACCCTAGCGCGGCGTGCCTTCTCCCGAAGTTACGGCACCATTTTGCCTAGTTCCTTTACCCGAGTTCTCTCAAGCGCCTTGGGATTCTCACCCTGACCACCTGTGTTGGTTTGGGGTACGGTCCCACGTGAGCTGAAGCTTAGAGGCTTTTCCTGGGAGCATGGCATCAGCGGCTTCGCGCCCTTGGGCGCTCGTCGTCGCGTCTCGGCTTGCGGTGGCGGATTTGCCTACCACCGCGGCCTACTCGCTTGAACCGGGACAACCACTCGCCCGGCTCCGCCTAGCCTTCTCCGTCCCCCCATCGCACTCACGCGAGGTACGGGAATATTAACCCGTTTCCCATCGACTACACCTTTCGGTCTCGTCTTAGGGGCCGACTCACCCTGCGCCGATTGGCGTTGCGCAGGAAACCTTGGTCATCCGGCGAGGAGGGTTTTCACCTCCTTGATCGTTACTCATGTCAGCATTCGCACTTGTGATACCTCCAGCGAGCCTCTCGACTCACCTTCGCAGGCCTACACAACGCTCCTCTACCACGCCTAAAAGGCGTCCGCAGCTTCGGTGACCGGTTTAGCCCCGTTACATCTTCCGCGCAGGCCGACTCGACTAGTGAGCTATTACGCTTTCTTTAAAGGATGGCTGCTTCTAAGCCAACCTCCTAGCTGTCTGTGCCTTCCCACATCGTTTCCCACTGAACCGGTACTTGGGGACCTTAGCTGGCGGTCTGGGTTGTTGCCCTCTTGAGCACGGACGTTAGCACCCATGCTCTGTCTCCCGTGATTGCACTTGGCGGTATTCGGAGTTTGCAAGGGGTTGGTAAGCCGAGATGGCCCCCGAGCCCAAACAGTGCTCTACCCCCGCCAGTGATACACGAGGCGCTACCTAAATAGCTTTCGAGGAGAACCAGCTATCTCCGGGCTTGATTAGCCTTTCACTCCGATCCACAACTCATCCCCCCATTTTTCAACATAGGTGGGTTCGGGCCTCCAGTCGGTGTTACCCGACCTTCACCCTGGCCATGGATAGATCGCCCGGTTTCGGGTCTACTCCCAGCGACTGTGTTCGCCCATTTAAGACTCGGTTTCCCTGCGGCTCCCCTAGACGGTTAACCTTGCCACTGAAAGTAAGTCGCTGACCCATTATACAAAAGGTACGCGGTCACACCCCGAGGGGTGCTCCCACTGCTTGTACGCAAACGGTTTCAGGGTCTATTTCACTCCCCTCACAGGGGTTCTTTTCGCCTTTCCCTCACGGTACTGGTTCACTATCGGTCAGTCAGGAGTATTTAGCCTTGGAGGATGGTCCCCCCGTATTCAGACAGGTTTTCACGGTCCCCGTCCTACTCGATTTCACTTATGGGCGCGTTTCGCGTACGAGACTATCACTCTCTATGGTGTGACTTTCCAGACACTTCCACTACCCACCCACAAGCTTAAGGGCTAATCCCCGTTCGCTCGTCGCTACTTGGGGAATCTCGGTTGATTTCTTTTCCTCCGGGTACTTAGATATTTCAGTTCCCCGGGTTCGCCTCGCCCGCCTATGTATTCAGCGGGCGATACCTGGCCGAAACCAGGTGGGTTTCCCCATTCGGAGATCGCCGGATCGAAGGTTGTTTGCCACCTCCCCGACGCTTATCGCAGGCTGCCACGTCCTTCATCGCCTCTGACTGCCAAGGCATCCACCGTTTGCGCTTATTCGCTTGACTATATAACCCGCAGCACACGCTCAGCGTGCGCGCAGGCTACTGCCATTACGCCGGATTCAACGCTTGAGTCAGTGCCACGACCCCAATCCACTGATTGCGGATTGCGGTCAATGAACATCAGACTTTCAATTCATTGCTTGCCACTTTGTTAAAGAGCATCGTGATGCGAAATCACAGATCAGTTTTCTCGGCGAAAAAACTCATCTTTGATCACGTTGCGGATCACCTCAGCCGGTGTCGGCCGATTCGAAACTGGTGGAGCCGAGGAGAATCGAACTCCTGACCTCCTGCGTGCAAGGCAGGCGCTCTCCCAACTGAGCTACGGCCCCTTTGCCACCAACCACAACCACCCCGGCGGCGGTTCTGGTGGGTCTGGGTGGACTTGAACCACCGACCTCACCCTTATCAGGGGTGCGCTCTGACCAACTGAGCTACAGACCCAAACTTGCCAAGGGCTTTCACCCTTCCGGGCCCAGCCCAGATCGCGTTCATGCTCTTTACAACGGGTCAGATTATTTGTTGTGGACGCTGGCGTGGCGCCGGCGTGTCGATAAGGAGGTGATCCAGCCGCAGGTTCCCCTACGGCTACCTTGTTACGACTTCACCCCAGTCGTGAACCACACCGTGGCGATCGTTCTCCCGAAGGTTAAACTAACCGCTTCTGGTGCAGTCCACTCCCATGGTGTGACGGGCGGTGTGTACAAGGCCCGGGAACGTATTCACCGCAGCATTCTGATCTGCGATTACTAGCGATTCCGACTTCACGGAGTCGAGTTGCAGACTCCGATCCGGACTACGAGGCGTTTTAAGGGATTCGCTTGCACTCGCGCGCTTGCTGCCCTCTGTGCGCCCCATTGTAGCACGTGTGTAGCCCTGGCCGTAAGGGCCATGATGACCTGACGTCATCCCCACCTTCCTCCGGTTTGTCACCGGCAGTCTCCCTAGAGTTCCCGGCCGGACCGCTGGCAACTAAGGACAAGGGTTGCGCTCGTTACGGGACTTAACCCAACATCTCACGACACGAGCTGACGACGGCCATGCAGCACCTGTCACTGCGCTCCCGAAGGCACCAAGGTATCTCTACCAAGTTCGCAGGATGTCAAGACCAGGTAAGGTTCTTCGCGTTGCGTCGAATTAAACCACATGCTCCACCGCTTGTGCGGGCCCCCGTCAATTCATTTGAGTTTTAACCTTGCGGCCGTACTCCCCAGGCGGAGAACTTATCGCGTTAGCTGCGTCACTAAGGCTCTAATAGCCCCAACGACTAGTTCTCAGCGTTTACAGCGTGGACTACCAGGGTATCTAATCCTGTTTGCTACCCACGCTTTCGCACCTCAGCGTCAATGTCAGCCCAGGCAGTCGCCTTCGCCACTGGTGTTCCTCCAGATATCTACGCATTTCACCGCTACACCTGGAATTCCACTGCCCTCTGCTGCATTCTAGCTTGGCAGTTCGAATTGCCATTCCCAGGTTGAGCCCGGGGCTTTCACAACTCGCTTACCAAACCGCCTACGCGCCCTTTACGCCCAGTAATTCCGATTAACGCTTGCACCCTCCGTATTACCGCGGCTGCTGGCACGGAGTTAGCCGGTGCTTCTTCTGCAGGTAACGTCAACACTGACCGGTATTAACGATCAGCTTTTCCTCCCTGCTGAAAGTGCTTTACAACCCTAAGGCCTTCTTCACACACGCGGCATGGCTGGATCAGGGTTGCCCCCATTGTCCAATATTCCCCACTGCTGCCTCCCGTAGGAGTCCGGGCCGTGTCTCAGTCCCGGTGTGGCTGATCATCCTCTCAGACCAGCTACGGATCGTCGCCTTGGTAGGCCATTACCCCACCAACTAACTAATCCGACATGGGCCCATCCAATAGCGCGAGCCGGAGCCCGCTTTCCCCCTCAGGGCGTATGCGGTATTAATCCGGGTTTCCCCGGGCTATCCCCCACTACTGGGTAAGTTCCCATGCGTTACTCACCCGTCCGCCGCTCGCCAGCCTCCCGAAGGAGCTGCTGCCGCTCGACTTGCATGTGTTAGGCCTGCCGCCAGCGTTCAATCTGAGCCATGATCAAACTCTTCAGTTTAAATCATTCCGATGGCGTACCATCGTTATACAAGCTCAAAGACCGCACTCGAATCAACGAGCACTGACTTTGATGATCGCACCGACCACCACAGCCAGCGCCCACACAAATAACCTGACCCCATTGTTAAAGAACCTCAGAAGGCGTTAAGCCCCTGATTGGAAAAACAAAATTCTAAAGCATTTCAGAACTTTGTCAATCCCCGGAACAACTCATCTGCGCCCGAAAGCGCCGCCGCTGTGGGCCGTTGCCCCGAAAGAGATGCGTATTCTACACCCTGCGCCGTGAGCGTCAACACGTTTTTTGAATAACCCGTAACATCGACACCAACAGCCGCTGCTACAGGCGCGCAATCACCCCTGGCTCGCGCTCTTCCTGCGCCGCAGTCGACGCCAAAGCCAGAACGCCGGGCCCGACAGGGTATATCCCAGGAACGCGAGGAACAGGATGACAGGCGGCTCAATGGCGACTACCGCGAAGGCCAGCACCACCAGCAGTATGGCCGCAAAAGGCACCCGCCCCTTGAGATCCAGATCCTTGCCGGAGTAGTACAGCACATTGCTCACCATGAGCGTGCCTGCGCCCGCGACAAGAACGACCGCCAGCACCTCCAGCCACCATGACTGCTCCAGCCCATGAAGGCACCAGACCATGCCCGCGACCACTGCCGCCGCCGAGGGGCTCGGGAGCCCCACGAAATAGCGCTTGTCCACGGACCCGATCTGGGTGTTGAAGCGGGCCAGCCTGAGCGCCGACCCCGCCACATAGATGAAGGTCACAACCCAGCCCAGTTTGTCCAGGTCGTTAAGTACCCAGAAGAAGGCGACCAGCCCGGGAGCCACGCCAAAGGCGACCATATCCGCCAGGCTGTCGTACTCCTCCCCGAAACGGCTCTGGGTATTGGTCAGCCGCGCGACGCGACCGTCCAGGCCATCCAGGACCATGGAGACGAAAATGGCGACGGAGGCCATCGCGAAGTCACTGTTAGAGGCCGCCACAATGGCATAGAACCCCGAGAACAGCGACGCCGTGGTGAACAGGTTGGGAAGAAGGTAGATCCCGCGCTTACGCACACGGGACCCACCCACAACCTCTTCCTCCACCACTTCGGCGCCCTCAACCTCCTCCTCTCCGGCCTCGGCCGGGGGCGACACGTCCTGCTCAGGTTCCGCCATCAGGCCACTTCTCCCTTCAATACTGCCGGGCACTGCAACACAATCTCACTCGTTGCCGACCAGGCGGCTTTTCTGCAGCCACGGCATCATGCCACGCAGCCGATCACCCACTTCGGTGATCTGGTGCTGCTCGGCAATACGGCGCTTGGCCTTGAGCGTGGGCTGACCTGCCTGGTTCTCAAGAATGAATTCACGCGCAAATTCACCGCTCTGGATCTCGTCCAGGCACTTGCGCATTTCTTTCTTGGTGTCCTCATTGATGATGCGCGGGCCACGGGTCACATCGCCATACTCAGCGGTATTGGAGATGGAGTAGCGCATGTCCGCAATGCCGCCCTGATAGAGCAGATCCACAATGAGCTTGAGCTCGTGCAGGCACTCGAAGTACGCCATTTCCGGCGCATAGCCCGCTTCCACCAGGGTCTCGAAGCCGGCCTGGATCAACGCGCTGGTACCGCCACACAGTACCATCTGCTCACCGAAGAGGTCGGTTTCAGTCTCTTCCTGGAAGCTGGTCTCGATGATGCCGGCACGACCTCCGCCGTTGGCCGAAGCATAGGAAAGCGCAGTGTCCTTGGCCTTACCAGTGGCGTCCTGTTTAACCGCGATCAGCGAGGGGACGCCACTGCCTTCAACATACTGGCTGCGGACGGTATGGCCGGGGCCCTTGGGCGCGATCATGATGACGTCCAGATCCGCACGCGGCTCGATCTGGTTGTAATGGATATTGAAGCCATGAGCGAATGCCAGCGCGGCGCCCTTGCCGATGTTCGGCTCGATCTGCTGCTCGTACAGGGCCTTCTGGTGCTCGTCCGGAGTCAGGACCATGACCACATCCGCGCCGTTCACGGCATCCTCGATGGTCTGCACTTTCAGGCCGGCTTCTTCCGCCTTCTTCCAGGAAGAGGAGCCCTGACGCAGACCAACAACCACGTTGCTGACGCCGGATTCCTTCAGGTTGTTGGCGTGGGCGTGCCCCTGGGAGCCGTAGCCGATGATGGCCACTTTCATGCCCTTGATGATGGAAAGATCACAGTCTTTATCGTAGTAGACCTGCATTACGTTCCCCTGTTCAGAGTGTCTTTAAATGGAGTTGGCGATTCAGAGCGACAGCACTTTCTCACCGCGGGCGATACCGGAGACGCCGGAGCGCACCACTTCCAGAACGCCCATGGTGCCAACCGCCTGGATGAAGGCATCGAGTTTCTCGCCATCACCGGTCAGCTGCACCGTGTAGACGGTGCTGGTCACGTCCACGATCTGACCTCGGAAGATGTCGACCGTACGCTTGATCTCGGCCCGCTGGGCCCCTGTGGCGCGCAGCTTGATCAGCATCAGCTCGCGCTCCACATGGCTGCCCTCGGTGAGATCGACCAGCTTGACCACCTCGATCAGCTTGTTGAGCTGCTTGGTGATCTGCTCAATGACCTTGTCCGAGCCCTCGGTGGTCAGCGTCAGCCGTGACAGCGTCGGGTCTTCCGTCGGCGCCACCGCCAGACTTTCGATGTTGTAGTTACGCTGGGAGAACAGCCCGACCACACGCGAGAGGGCGCCGGGCTCGTTCTCCATCAGGATCGATATGATTCGCCGCATAATATCAGACCCTCTCCGTCTTGCTGAGCCACATGTCCTTCATCGAGCCGCCGGCCACCTGCATCGGGTAAACGTGCTCGTAGGGGTCCACGTAGATATCGACGAAGACGAGCTGATCCTTCATGGCGAAGGCTTTCTCGAGCACGGGCTCAAGATCCTCGCGCCGGGTTACCGTGAACGCGACATGGCCATAGGCCTCGAACAGCTTCTCAAAGTTGGGCAGCGACTCCATGTACGAGTGCGCGTAACGCGACTCGTAGTTCATGTCCTGCCACTGCTTGACCATGCCCAGGGCTTGGTTGTTCAGATTGATGATCTTCACCGGCAGGTGGTACTGCTTGCAGGTGGACAGCTCCTGGATGTTCATCTGGATGCTGCCCTCACCGGTCACGCACACCACCTCCTGTTCGGGCATGTGCAGCTTGATGCCCATGGCCGCCGGGAACCCGAAGCCCATGGTCCCCAGCCCGCCGGAGTTGATCCAGCGGTTGGGTTTGTCGAACGGATAGAACTGGGCAGCGAACATCTGGTGCTGACCAACATCCGAGGTGACGTAGGCATCCCCTTTGGTAACGCGATAGAGGGCCTGGATCGCCTCCTGGGGCATGATGTTGTCGCCGTTCTGCTCGTAATGGTAGCGCGAACGGTACTGGCCCCATTCCCGGATCTGCTTCCACCACGCCCCAAGCGCCTCCTGGTCGGGCTGCTCCTCGCTTTCACGCACCAGCGAGAGCATCTCCTCAAGTACCGAGTCGACAGGGCCCACAATGGGAACGTCCGCCTGGACCGTCTTGGAGATGGAGGCCGGATCAATGTCCACATGAACGATGCGGGCACCGGGACAGAACTTGTCCGTGGCATTGGTCACCCGGTCATCAAACCGGGCCCCGATCGCCAGCACCAGGTCGGAATGATGCATGGCCATATTGGATTCGTAGCTGCCATGCATGCCCAGCCACCCCAGCGACTGCTCATCGGTAGCCGGAAAGCCACCCAGCCCCATGATGGTATTGGTTACCGGGAACCCGAGCTCATGGGCCAGGTCCGTCAGCTGCTGTGAGGCCTTGCCCAGGACCACGCCACCACCGGCATAGATGACCGGACGGCGGGCATTCATCATCATGTCCACGGCTCGACGGATCTGACCGGCATGGCCACGCACTGCGGGGTTGTAGGAGCGCATGCTCACCTTTTCCGGGTACTCGTACTCAAAGCGCCCGTTCGGTGCGGTCATGTCCTTGGGAATATCAATCACCACCGGCCCCGGCCGACCACTCTTGGCGAGATAGAACGCCTTTTTGACGAGCTGGGGAATCTCGGAGGGATGCCGGACCGTCATGTTGTGCTTCACGATCGGCCGGGAGACGCCGATCATGTCGGTCTCCTGGAAGGCATCCTCACCAATGAGATGGGAAGCAACCTGGCCACAGAGCACGACCATGGGAATGGAATCCATGGAGGCGGTTGCGATACCGGTAATGGTGTTGGTGGCGCCCGGACCGGAGGTCACGAGAACCACGCCGGGTTCACCGGTGGCGCGCGCATAGCCATCCGCCATATGCGTGGCGGCCTGCTCATGGCGCACAAGGATGTGTTTGACATCGTCCTGACGGAACAGCGCATCGTAGATGTGCAGCGCAGCCCCGCCCGGGTATCCGTATATGTATTCAACACCCTGGTCCTTGAGGGACCGGATGAGCATTTCGGCACCAGACAGTAATTCCACGTTGGATCACCCTCTTACACAGCAATCAATGTTCAATGTCTCTTCCACTGCCTGTGCCCTGGGGAAACGCTTCTTGTGAAAGCCGAATCGGGCTCTGTTCCACACCGCCCCGCGAGGAGGTTGGCTCCGGGGCAACTGCACCCTGAGGGTAAAGGTGTACAGCGGGTTGAGTGGTGTGGATGCCGAGGAATTACACTACCGGGATTGCCGCCATGCAATTCAACCGCCTACAGGCACCGTCAATTCTGACAGGGTGTGCCGGAGTGTCAACCGTAAGACCCTGCGTGACGGCACATTTTGCGATCAGCCTGTAATGGGCTAGATTCGGGAGTAAGATTGATCCACACCACGGAGCTCCGCCATGCGCATATTCCGCCCGCTTTTCCTGCTTGCCGCCCTCTGCATTGCCGTGCCGGCAAGCGCTGAAATCTACCGCTGGACCAACGAAGCCGGCGAGACCAGCTTCGGCTCCAACCCACCTGCCGGGGTCGACGCTGAACCGGTTTCCACGGGCAGCACCAACACCATTGATACCGGCTCAAGGCAGGCCGACGCGGAAGGCGGGAACGCCGGTACGGACAGCGAGCAGTCGCAGGAAGCGGCAGCTGATGGCGAAACGCAGGAAGAGGGCAGTCAGAAGGACAGAGAGGCGATCCGCGAGCAGAACTGTGAAGCGGCCCGCCAGGCACTGAAGACCCTGGAGCAGAACGCCCGGGTCCAGGTTATGGAGGATGGGGAGCGCCGCTACCTTTCCCCGGAGGAAAAGGAAGCGGAACGCGAACGTTACGAAAAAATCCGTGACGAGAACTGCGACTGAGGCCTCAAGCCTCAGTCCGCAGTAAAGCGGAAGGCATCGCCTTCCACATTCGCCTGGATGGTGGTGCCCGGCTGGAATTCGCCCTCCAGCAGCTGCTGGGAAAGCGGATTCTCGATGTAGCGCTGGATGGCCCGCTTGAGCGGCCGTGCGCCATAGACCGGGTCATAACCCACACCGGCGATCTTCTTCATCGCCTCCTCGGAGAGGCTCAGACTCAGCTCCTGCTCAGCCAGACGCGCATTGAGCTGCTCGATCTGGATCTGGGCAATGCCCTCGATCTGCTCCTCGTCGAGCGGATGGAAGACCACCACATCGTCGACCCGGTTAATGAACTCGGGCCGGAAGTGGCTGCTCACCACATCCATCACTGAGCTTTTCATCTGCTCGTACTGGCCTTCCCCGGCCATGGTCTGGATGATGTCCGAGCCCAGGTTCGAGGTCATCACGATCACGGTGTTGCGGAAATCCACCGTACGTCCCTGGCCATCGGTCAGGCGGCCATCATCCAGGACCTGGAGCAGGATGTTGAAGACATCGCCATGCGCCTTTTCAACCTCATCCAGCAACAGAACTGAGTAGGGCCGGCGCCGCACCGCCTCGGTCAGGTAACCCCCCTGCTCGTAGCCGACATAGCCGGGTGGCGCACCAATCAGCCGGGCCACAGAGTGCTTCTCCATGAACTCGGACATGTCGATGCGCACCATGGCTTCCTCGGTATCGAACAGGAAGTTCGCCAGGGCCTTGCAAAGCTCGGTCTTACCCACCCCGGTGGGACCAAGGAACAGGAAGGAGCCATTGGGGCGGTGCGGATCCGACAGACCGGCACGCGAACGGCGCACCGCGTTGGCCACGGCACTGATGGCCTCATCCTGCCCGATCACCCGCTCATGCAGGCTCTGCTCCATACGCAGGAGCTTGTCCTTCTCGCCCTCGAGCATCTTGGAAACCGGGATGCCAGTCCACTTGCCGACAACCTCGGCGATCTCCTCGTCCGTCACCCGGTTGCGCAGCAGCGACATCTCCATCATCTCCGCCTGGCTCGCCCGGTCAAGCTGGCGCTCCAGCTCCGGGATCTGGCCATACTGGATCTCGGACATGCGCTGGAGATCCCCGGTACGGCGGGCGTTGTCCAGCTCGATGCGCGCCTCTTCCAGTTGCTCCTTCACCCTCTGGGCGCCATGGAGAGAGGCCTTCTCGGTGTTCCAGACCTCCTCCAGATCCGCGTACTCCTTCTCGAGATCCGCGATCTGTTCCGAAAGCTCATCCAGGCGTTTCTTCGAGGCCTCATCCTTCTCCTTCTTGAGCGCTTCGCGCTCGATCTTGAGCTGGATCAGGCGCCGCTCGAGCCGGTCCAGGGATTCCGGCTTGGAATCCATCTCGATCCGGATCTGACTGGCCGCCTCGTCCACCAGGTCGATGGCCTTGTCCGGCAGCTTGCGGTCCGTGATATAGCGATTGGAAAGCTTGGCCGCGGCAATGATGGCGCCGTCGGTCACCTCCACGCCGTGATGGACTTCATAGCGCTCCTTGAGCCCACGCAGGATGGCGATGGTGTCCTCCTCGGTGGGCTCGTTAACCATCACCTTCTGGAAACGGCGCTCCAGGGCGGCATCCTTCTCGATGTTCTCACGGTATTCGTCCAGGGTGGTCGCCCCCACGCAGTGGAGCTCGCCCCTGGCCAGCGCCGGCTTGAGCATATTGCCCGCATCCATGGAACCTTCGGTCTTGCCCGCACCAACCATGGTGTGGAGCTCGTCAATGAACAGGATCACCTGCCCTTCTTCCTTGCCGAGCTCGTTCAGCACCGCCTTGAGGCGTTCCTCAAAGTCGCCGCGATACTTGGCACCTGCAAGCAGTGCGCCCAGATCCAGGGCCAGAACCCGTTTGTCCCTGAGCCCATCGGGCACCTCGCCGTCCACGATCCGCTGGGCCAGCCCTTCGATGATGGCAGTCTTGCCCACACCGGGCTCGCCGATCAAAACCGGGTTGTTTTTCTGGCGGCGCTGCAGTACCTGGATCGTCCGCCGGATCTCATCATCCCGGCCGATCACCGGATCCAGCTTACCGTCCCGGGCCCGGGCGGTGAGATCCGAGGTATACTTGTCCAGAGCCTCACGATTTTCCTCTGCTGAGGGGTCGTCCACGGTCTCACCTCCACGCATGCTGTCGATGGCCTGGGCCATCGAGTCCTTGGTAACGCCGAATTCCCGGAAGACCTTGCCCAGGGGGCCCTTGTCCTCGGTTGCGGCGAGCAGGAAAAGCTCACTTGAGATATAGCCATCACCACGCTGCTGGGCGAGCTTGTCCGTCATGTTGAGCAGACGGCCCAGCTCCTGGCCCATCTGGACATCGCCCTGGTTGTCCTTGACACGCGCCAGGCCATCAATGCCCTCGGCCACGGACTGGCGGAAGCGGTTGGGGTCCACACTCAGCTGCTGCAGCAGCCCGCGGGTGCCGCCGTCCTTCTGGTCAAGCAGCGCCTGCATCAGGTGCAGGGGCTCAATGGTGTTGTTGTCGTTCCCGACCGCCAGTGACTGGGCATCCGCCAGTGCGTTCTGGAGCCGGCTCGTCATCTTGTCGATTCGCATCGATTCATTCTCCCACTGTTCCAGGAACCGTGTGGTGCCTTCACCAACGGTTGCTCATTTTGGCTTTGTGGGGAGATATTGGGGCTTTTGCTGGCTCTTCAAGCGTTGTCAAGCCAGATCAGGGATGCCATGCGGCCTGTGGTGCCGTCACGACGGTAGG